>ERZ772871.123-NODE-123-length-119914-cov-31.9132_pt1 | contig 119914 bp, 113 predicted proteins | sample MGYA00511899_ERZ772871 | MGnify/ENA primary metagenome ERZ772871 (study PRJEB29015, sample SAMEA2737693) | human gut metagenome | biome: human gut; feature: human-associated habitat; material: faeces | place: China | collected 2012 ...
TAGCACGCACGAGGTATACTGTAAATAAGCAGAAGTTTCTGCAGCACCCCATGGTCAAGCGGATCAGCGCACTGGCCGAGGACGAGCAGCGCAAAGGATACCGACCCGGAAATGAAGGCAAAACTCCGCCTGGCCCTGCTCACCTGATGCAAAAAAGGGCACTGATTGCAATGCAATACAGCGTCCTACATCATCGGACATGGATAACACCGACCGTGCAAAAACCGTGCAGAAACCGTGCAGCCATGGCTTACAAAACAAAAAAGCCATGAAATCTTTCGATTTACAGCTTCCACGGTAGACATTCCTACGCGTTGGAACCCGCGGGCTAAGCAACAGCCCACTGGGCTGATTGCTTGCGGCGCTATGCGCCGCCGCCCAGTTCGAGGATGGCACCACCCTTGCCATCGACTGCATCGCTGTGGAGGACGAATACGGAAACACCCCGGTACAGCGGGCGGAGCTGGACTGGCTGCTGTATAATAAGCCCTTGGAGTATACCCAGCTTGTTCTGAGAGGGGAGATGGAGCATTATCTTTCCCTCGGCTGCGACCATGGCAGGCTGGAAGATTAACATTATAGATATGAAAAAACAACCACCTACTACACAAAATCGTGCAATAGGTGGTTGTTTTATTTTCGATCAAGCTCTTGCCACACCAGTCTCGCGGGCAGCCTTTGCCACGGCGTTTGCCACAGCCTCGGCCACGCGGGGATCGAACGCGCCGGGGATGATGTTCTCCTCGCTGCGGTCAGCGTCAGTAATGAGGTCTGCAATGGCGTAGGCAGCGGCCAGCTTCATCTCATTGTTGATATCCCGGGCGCGGACGCTGAGTGCGCCCTTGAACAGGCCGGGGAAGCACAGCACGTTGTTGACCTGATTGGGGAAGTCGCTGCGGCCGGTGGCCATCACTCGCACGCCGCCGGCCTTGGCCTCGTCCGGCATGATCTCCGGGGTGGGGTTGGCCATGGCAAAGACGATGGCGTCCTTGTTCATGGTCTTGCACAGCTCAGTGGTCAGGATGCCGGGCTTGGACACGCCGATGAACACATCGGCACCTTCCAGTGCCTCCTTCAGGCCGCCCTTGATCTGGCGGGGGTTGGTCACCTCGCCCAGCCAGTTCTTGTGCGCCTCGGCGCTGTTGCAGCCCTTGTACAGGGTGCCGAACTGATCCACTGCAATGATATCCTTCGCACCGGCGGTCATGAGCATCTTGATGATGGCGGTACCGGCAGCACCGGGGCCGTTCAGCACGATGTGCACATCCTCCATCTTCTTGCCCACCACACGCAGAGCGTTGATGAGGGCAGCAGTGACCACGATCGCGGTGCCGTGCTGGTCATCGTGGAACACCGGGATGTCCAGCTCCCGCTCCAAGGTTTCCTCGATTTCAAAGCACTCGGGGCTCTTGATATCCTCCAGATTGATGCCGCCAAAGGTGGGCGCAATGGCCTTGCAGGCAGCAATGACGCTGGCAGCGTCGTGGGCATCGATGCAGATGGGGAAGGCATCCACGCCGCCGAACTCCTTGAACAGCACCGCCTTGCCCTCCATGACCGGCAGACCGGCCTCCGGGCCGATATCGCCCAGGCCCAGCACCGCCGTGCCGTTGGAAACGACCGCCACCATGTTGCCCTTGAAGGTGTACTTATACACATCCTCGGGGTTTTCCTTGATCTTGCGGCAGGGCTCTGCCACGCCGGGGGTGTAGGCGGTGGACAGGTCGTCGCGGGTGGCGACCTCCACCTTGCTTACGATGCCCACCTTGCCCTTGTGGGTCTCGTGCATTTCCAGAGCTGCTTTATTGTAATCCATTTGAATTTCCTCCCATTGGTTCAAAACTCATTTTTCCAAGGACTTTCATCGCTGTAATCGTGGGAAATATAATCGTAAATATAGCCGATCTCACTGTCCGGCAGGTTGATGCGGTACTGCTCGGCAATGTTGGCAAAGCAGCGCCGCGCCAGTGCCACAAAGTCCCGGTGCTCTTCACAGAAGCGTTCCAGCTCACGGTAGCTCTTGATCTCCTCTTTTTTCACCAGCCGTTCGATCAGGCAGCTGATGTGCAGGTTCAGACCCACCACGGTCTTGGGCTGGAAGTGGGAGCCAAGCGCCCGCTGCATCTCCTCCAGCATATCTGCTACCAGCGAAAGCACCCGCGATGCATTCAGGATGGTGAGTGATTCCACCACGTTTTCCAGCGAGAACTGGTTGACCAGATTCTGCTTGAAGTGCTCGAACTCTTCCTCGGTCAGATAACCGCTGAGGCCGCTCTTGATCTTATCCAGTCCGCGCTGGGTGATGATGTCCTCCACGGCCACCACCGGGAAATCCGCCGGGCCAAGCTCCATGGTGGACGCTGCAAACAACACGTTGCAGGTGTCCCAGTGGCCATTCTGACGCAGCTGCTCATAGGTCTGCACATCGTAGCACAAAAAGCGCGCGTTTACCTTCGTGTTCAGATGATTCAGACTGTGCATGAACAACTCGCTCACCTTTGCAGCGACGTTGCTGCCGCTCTCGCTCACAAACAGGATCACATCCTCTTTGCGGGCTTTTTCCAAGATCTTATAGCGGGTCTGAGAAGCATTTTTGGCATTTTCCAGAACCTCTGCCAGCGGCATCCCGTCCAGAATATGGCTGCCCACCGAAAGTGCCATCGCCGTGGAAACATTGTTGATGATCCCGAGGTTGACATTCGGCAGGTCGTCCAGAAGCTCGGTGATGTTTTCCAGTGAGCCGAGGTCTACCAGAATCAGCACATCACGGTTCTCGTTGAAATAAAGGATCTTTTTGACCTGACTGACGATCTCGCTGACCGGCACATCATAGGGCATATCGATGGCGTTGAACAGATACTTATGCAGCATCTTGTTGCACACGTCTGCAATGCTGCTGGCCGTGGCGTAACCGTGGCAGATAATGAACGCCTGCACCGGCAGCTTGTTGCCGGGGCGGTGCAGCACCTCCACAAAGGCGCTGATCATCAGGATGCCGACGGACGAGAAATGTACATCGGTGGTGTTCTGCACCATCAGCAGCAGATCACTTGCCACCGCAAAACTGTAGGGCGCATCCCGCCGGACAGCCTCGGTCAGGTCTGTCACCAGCTGCTGCACCTCGGCGCTGTCCTCCGGCAAGGCATCATCGAACACATTGCCGAAATACACCCACCGCGCCAGCATCAGGATAAAGCTGTTGGGGAAGCCGACGCCGTACAGCTCATGGATGCGCTCCGAGATGCGCAGCATTCCCTGTTCGATGCCCTTGATGCGCTCATCCGCGATCTTGTTCTGGAACAGGATATAGTTGTTGTACTCTTCCAGCTGGTGCACCATGCGGGTGCAGAATCCGGCACATTCCAGACTGCCCTGTAAATACAGCCGCCCCTGCTCCCGGATCTCCTCCAGCAGACGATGCTCCTTTTCAAAGCCGCAGTCCTCCCGCAGGTCGTCCAGTGTCAGCGGATGGTTCTGCGCACCGGCCTCCGGCAGCAGCAGGCAGCTCTCAAACACGGCATCCGGCAGCACCGGCAGACCGATGCAGATGCCGCCGTCCCGGCTGCGGGAGTATGCATTGGTGCAGCTGGTACGGATGACCTGCTCCAGCTGACCCACGTTCCGCTCATACGGATACTGCATCAGCATCTGGTATGCCTGACCCGTCACCTGCACCCTGCGGCCGATGCGCTGCTCCTCCTGCATCAGAAAACGATAGATGAGCCGTTTTTTCTCCAGCAGCGACCGGCTGCGCAGCGGCAGAAGCTCTGCCTGCACCGGCACACTGTTCTTGAGCGAGGGCGGCACCGTCTGCACACCGAAGATCAGGCGCGGATACTTCGCGCCCAGCTCCGGAAGCACTGCCGTTAAAAAGCGCACCGCCTCGGCCTGCACACTGCTCTCCAGCTGGTCAAAGCCGTGCAGGTACAAAAAATCGCTGCCGGTGCCAGCCTCCAGCCTGCGTTTGAACGAAGCGGCAAAGCCGGTGCCGCCCGGCTCTGCTGCGCCCCACATGGCGCAGTCCAGCTCGGAAAAACGGCTCTCTGCCGGCACGACCTGCTTTTCCTTTGCATACTCCCAGGTCTTGCCGGCCAGCAGACGCTTGCCGGTGCCTTTTTCGCCCGCCAGCACCAGCGGCAGGCCGGTGGGCGGATACTCCACCGCCACACGGCATTTTTCCACGGCGGATTTCAGGCTGAGGTGATAGCCGATGACTCCCGCAAAGCAGCTGTCCACACGGCGGCCATGGTTCAGATCCTGCTGCAGAAACTGCAGATCCTCATATTCAGCATCCAGCGTCTGAACGTTGAATTTCCGGTTCAGCGTCTCCCGCAGGAAATAATAGACCGGCCGGGTATTGATCTTGACCACCCAGCCCTCTTTGAAAAACTCGTTCAGGTACTGGCTCACCGTGTTGCGGCTGATGTGCAGCACCGTACCCATTTCCTGCGTGGTAAACGGTTGCAGCACCTCAAAGTTCACCTGTCCGGTCTGCTGTTCCAGATAGTTGTACAGCTCCTGCTGGGTCGGATTCAGCTTCTGCAGATTTGCCATTGTCACCTTTGCTCCTGTTGTTTTTTCATCCGGTCAGCCCTTGTTCAGGAAGGGGACTACCAGCTCCGACCACACATCGTCGAAGAATTTTTTACTGTCCAGCGCCTGCACCGTGACCACCGCTTTGCTCTTGGGCACCACCACGATGTACTGACCATACATACCGTCTGCGCGGTAGGATTTGTCGTCCGGGTTCGTCCAGAAGAAATAGCCGTAGCCGTGCTTGGGGGCATTGACCGGGTACTGGTTTTTTTCTGCCTCATGCAAATATGCGGGGTCCAGAAGCTGCTCGCCGTTCCAGCAACCGTCGTGCAGCAGGAACTGCCCGATGCGGGACATCTCGTCAATGCTCAAAAACAGGCCGTTCGCTCCGGCAGAATGTCCCATGGGGCAGGTGAGCCAGTCCGGGTTGCCGATGCCCAGCTTATCAAAAAAGCGGGGCGTCATGTAGTCCTTTAGGGTGCAGCCCGCAGCGCGCTCCACGATGCAGCTGCACATATAGCTGTTGAAATTGTTGTACTCGAACCGAGTGCCCGGCTCGTAGGGGAACGCATTGCGCAGAAAATAATCCTGCCAGTCCCTGCACTGCAGCCGCTGCGCATCATTCCAGAAGAACATTTTATCCTTGGAGCCGCAGCCCATCATCAGCAGGTCTCGCACGGTCATGCGGCGCAGGTTCGGTGCAAGCTCTGCGGGGTCATACTCCGGATAGAACCTGAGCACCGGGTCGTCCAGCCGCAGCAGCCCTTCCTGCACGGCAAGCCCCACACCGATGGAGGTAACGCTTTTGCTTACCGAATAAGCGTGCAGGCGCGTAGGCTTATCCAGCCGGGCATAGCTTTCCTCCAGCGTATCATTGCGCCATGCCTGCACAAAGTTGATGACGATATCCTTCTGCTTCATTTTCGCAATAAATTCTTCGGTACAGTTCATTGCAGCCTCCTGATAAGTGGGAAAGCGGATGTCAGCCCACGCTCCCATCCGCTTTCCATTTTACTATAAAATCGCCGTCTTGAAAAGTTCTGCTCAGAAAATACCGATAGCAGTGAGCAGCACACTGACCACGATGATGCCCAGCAGGATCGTGTTGGGCTTCGTGCCCTTCTTGAGCAGCCTGTAGACACCCAGTGTGGTGAACAGCGAGAGCATCTTGGGCATGATGCCGTTGATGACATCGATCAGCTTGATGGCGTTGTCGCCGCTGCCAATGGCAACGACCGGGTTGATGCTGACCATGGAGGCCGACATACCGCCGATGACCAGCAGACCAATGATGGCCGCTGCGGTAAAGATCTTTTCGGTCAGGCCCAGCTCCTCAAAGCGGTTCAGTGCCTTCATGCCGGAGTTGTAGCCCCAGTGGCAGCCGAAGTAGCGCACCAGCACGTTGGGGATGTTGAACAGCAGCAGGAACAGAAACGGTGCAAACAGGTTGCCCGTCAGTGCCAGCGAGCAGGCAATGCCGCCGGCCAGAGGCCGCAGGGTACCCCAGAATACCGAGTCGCCGATGCCGGCCAGCGGGCCCATCAGACCGGCCTTGACCGAGTTGATGGTGTTGGGGGCAAAGTCCTCCTGTGTGGCGTTCTCCTCCTCCATGGCCGCTGTAATGCCGAAGATAAAGGGGCAGAGCATGGGCGTGGTGTTGAAGAACTCGGCGTGACGCTGCAGTGCCTCGCCCAGCTCCTTCTTGTCCGGATACAGCTTCTGTAGAATCGGGGACAGTGCATACTGCGCACCCTGACTCATCTGACGCTCGTAGTTAAAGGATGCATTGACCGTAAAGGATCTCCAGAAAACCTTGTTGATGTCGCTCTTGGTGAGCAGCTTTTTCTCGTTATTAGAAGTCATCGTCAGCACCTCCGTCAACCACAGCAGTATTATTCGGCTTGTTCTGGTCGTTGACCAGCATCAGCGCCACAATGATCACGCCCAGCAGTGCGATGCCCAGCACGGGAACATTGAGGTATGCAGCCAGCAGGAAGCCCAGCAGGAAATACGGAGCGACTTTGGGGCTGATGAGGATCTTGCCCAGCATGGCAAAGCCCAGTGCAGGCAGGATGCCGGCGGCCACGGAAATACCGCGGATGATGAAAGCAGGGATGATGGCAAGGAAGCTCTGCACCGCGTCGCTGCCGCAGTAGAAGCAGATGGCGATGACCAGAGACATGACGATATCGTAGGAAAGGAAGCTGATCATGTGCATGGCATCCACGCCGGCGGCGTTGCCTTCAGCCGCATATTTATCAGACTTATGCAAAAACCAGCTGCGGGCGGTCAGATAGTAGGTGTTCTTGATCAGCAGAGCCACCGTTGCAATGGGCAGTGCCAGTGCAAGGGCTGCTTCGGTGCCGTTGCCGGAAACGATGGCCAGCGCAGTGCCCAGAATGCCGCCTGCGGTGATCTCCGGCGGCAGGGCCGCACCGATGGTCACATTGCCCATGAAGGCCAGCTCCAGCGTAGCACCCACGGCCAGACCCGCGTTCACATCGCCCAGCACCAGACCGACCAGCGGACCCATCACGATGGGACGCTGGATCATGGAGTTGCCGACGCCGCATTCCAGAAAACCGATAAAGGAAACCAGTGCGATCAATAATGTCTTTACAAGCATGTTGTTCTCCTCCTGTTCTTAATGGATCAGATCAATATCTTTTTGGCATCACTGGGCACTGCCTGGATAGACACCTCAATGCCCTCCGCAACGGCCTCGTGCAGCAGCTTCTCCTCTTCGTCCGATACATAGACCATATGGGACAGTGCGTGGCTGTCCGGCGTAGCCTTTGTGCCGCCCAGATTGATGCTCTTGATCTGGGTGGTCTCCCGCGCCAGACGCACCGCATCCTTGACATTGCCGGTCACGATCATCAGGCTGTACTTGTCCGTCTTGCCCTCGTTGATGGCGGCAATGGAATCATCTACCGTCTTGATGACGAGTTTGACATTGTTGGGCTTGCCCAGACGCAGCGCAGCCTTGCGTACATCATCGGTCGCGGCAGCATCGTTCGCGATCAGGATGCAGTTGGGGTTCAGCTGGCCACACCAGCTGAAAACCACCTGACCATGCAGCAGACGATGGTCAACGCGCAGCAGTTGGATCATAAATTTTTCCTCCTTATCAGAAATCTTCTTCTTCACTGACAAACTCCGGCTGCTGAATGGAAGCCTGTGCCTCTGCGATGCTGGTTTTTACCAGCTCGTCCAGCGGCAACTCCTCCTCGGTCAGCAGGGTTGCGACCAGCGTCAAATTCATTCCGGTGATCACGCGCACACCCGGCTGTGCCGCAAAGACGACAGCTTCCTTATTCACGCTGCCACCCAGCACATCCGTAACGATGACGCATTCTCCGTCTGCCTGACGGAGCATCGCCTCCAGTGTGTCATGGACATTGCACTCCGGCGTTGTGTAGGCATCGAACGCCTTGAGCGCCTCCTGTTCTCCCAGGATCATCTCCACCGTGTTCTTCATGCCGGATGCCAAATGTCCGTGTGACGCTAGGATTACAGTTCTCATATGCATCCCTCCTTGTGCTTGCAGTATACACCCTGCATAGTTTTTATTTCATTGTGACAGTCTTTTTGGTAATTAAATCCCGTGCTTTCGACACTGTTCGCGCTCTCCTCGACACTGCTGCGATAAAACCGTGCATACAAGCACCGGTTTCCATCAAATTTCCCAGAATATAAGTCCTACTATCACCGCTTTACTGCAATAAAACTTGCAAAACCATCTTGACGCGCTCCGCAATCCCTGATACCCTTTGTCGCAAATCCCACCGAGCTCGTCGGGGCAAAGCCCCTCCATCTGCTGTCGCAGACCGCGCTGCCACTTGAAAGCCCCACTGGAGCATCCATTGCTTCGCAACCGTGGCCCTTCCCCAAACCCTGCTCTAGCTTCGCACCGTTGGTGCGAATGCGGCGTGTCGCATTACATAGCCCTCTCCATCCCGGAGCGGGCATTTATCATTTTCACAGGAGGTCGAATATGGCTGAAATGAAAAGTCCGAACGTACACGCAAAGAAGAACCGCAATGACACGCCGCGAAAACGAAAGACACACATCATCAAGGTCAGAGTGACCGCAGAAGAAAAACTGCGGATCGCATCTCGGTGAACAAAGCCCTGCAGCGTGCCGACAAGGTCGCCTTGTCCAAGATCGACCCCACCCAGATCTACCACACCTTCCCGGACAGACGGGAGGGGAGTAAGTCCTCGCTGATCCTCAAGCGGACTAAGACCAAAAAGTCCAACCGCATCCTGTACATGACCAAGCCCTTGAAAGAGGAGCTTCTGGCATGGCTGGAAAAGATGAAGCAGGACGAGCAGAGCGCCCCGGAAAAGTACAGCAACTGCGGTCAGCTGTTCCGCTTACCAGACGGCTTACCCATTGCCCCGGACGTTCTGACAAAGTGGTATCGTATGTGGCGGGCAGAGCACCCGGAGTTTGAGAAGATCGAAGCCGACTTCTACACGCAGGATGTGGCCGGTGCAAAGCCGCAGGAACCCCCGGAAAACAAAACGCCGGTGGCAACAAAAATCACGGGTAAAATGATCCTTGAAGCCATCCGGCAAATGGACGCAGAGGAGCGCCGCGAGCTGACGCGGGTGCTCTTCGCGTAAAAATTTGCGTTTACGAAGCAATGAAAGCCCCAGTGGGGCTTTTAAGCAACAAAGCGGTCTTGCGTAAGCAAGATGGAGGGGCCTCGCCCCGACAAGCTTAATTTTTGTGCAGCGAAATACACGCTGTGCAAGCGATGCAAAGATTTCATGGCTTTTTTGTAAAGTGTGCAGGAGATGTGCAAAAGTGTGCAGACTCTGCCAGAAAAACAAAAAAGCCATGAAATCTTTCGATTTACAGCTTCCACGGTAGACATTCCTACGCGTTGGAACCCGCGGGCTAAGCAACAGCCCACTGGGCTGATTGCTTGCGGCGCTATGCGCCGCCGCCCTGTTCGAGCCCCTTCCATCGCGCAAACAAAAAAGAAAAACCAGTACACAGTGTGTACTGGTTTTTCTTGGTGCGATGGAAGGGACTCGAACCCCCGGCCTACTGATTCGTAGCGCACGCCGGGCGATTCCCTCAATTTTTGGAAGTTACGTTTCAACGTTATTTCTTTATAATACATCGCAAGTTTTGAGCTTGGAGTTTCTGCACCCTTTGCACGTTTTGAAACCGTGCAAAAACCGTGCAGAAACCGTGCACTTACTCCCGGACAAACTAAAAACCACTTCATCCGACAACGACTTGACGGCATTGGTTCGAGTGACCGCACACCAAAAATCAAGTCTTGGAGGATACCATTATGACAAAATTGCTTTCCTGCCGCTACAACATGGACACCAACCGGGTGGAAGCCCGGTTCGCAGATGGCTCTGCTGTTGCCATCGACTGCATCGCCGTGGAGGACGAGTACGGCAACACCCCGGCACAGCGGGCGGAGCTGGACTGGCTGCTGTATAATAAGCCCTTGGAGTATGCACAGCTTGTGCTGGGTGGAGAGGTGGATCATTACTCTGCCTTGGAGTTAATGACAGGCACTGCAAACATCATAACAATGTACAGCAGTGACACGACAAAGGTGCAGGTACCGGCAGTGGTCAGCAGCTTTTTCAGCGGATTCAGACCAAGGCTAGCAATGTAGTAGCCCAGCAGCAGGATGCAGAAGGTCGCCAGTTGGATGTACAAGGTGGGGACAGAATCGTAACTTTCCGCATTGCGGAAGATCGCCCAGCTCAAGGCTTTCAAAAAGCCGCTGCCTTTGCTGGCAATATAGGTGATGTGGCAGGCCCAGTAGGTCCAGCCTGCATAATAGGCCAGCTTTACATTGGTGGTCTAGTGCAGCCATGAGCTAACGCTGCCCTCACTCTTGACCGTAAAATCCAGCTCGCCGACCATCAGGGCATAAGGAACAAAGTAACGCGCAAACATCTGGATCCAGCTGAAGATGATCTGCGGACCATTGAAGTACACAAAGTCATTTGTGACACTGCCGAATCCCCATACGGTTGAGAATGTCATAAACGCAAGGATCAGCCATGTGATTTTGGTGGTTTCTTTTGTCGCTGACCTGCAAACAGCCTCCTCTTTCTTTTTGATCTTCAAGTAAAACGGTCAGACTTCTTTCGTCAAAACTATATTATTTAACTAAACAACGATATATTTTGATTGATTTCTATGCCAGTATAGCATAATTGACCACCCGTAATTTAGGTGGTCAACCAAATTGCTGCGATATTGATGTTATGTATGTTGCATTTTTAAGGCTGTAGCAAAAAACAGGGCGTATCCCTCAACGAAGGGGTACGCCCTGCTTTTTATCTCTGAATCTTTGGCCTGCGTGTTATGAGTCGCTGCAGCGCAGTCTGGCCCGTTCTGCCCGCTTTGCTCGTTGTGATTTTTCATACTGCACGAAATGCCTTCTATTTCTATTATTTATTGCTTTTGAGGCAGTTCCGTTTTTCCACCTTTGGCATTGCGCTCCTTTTTCACCTTCTGGTCAAAGCCCTGACGACTGTTGCTCAAGTGAGCGACCATCAGTCGGTAGGCTTCGTCCCCGTCGTGGGCTGCCACCGCTTTGTAGATCTCTCCGTGAATGGACACCCGGGGACCGTTAGACAGACGGGGAACCAGCAGGCTGTAAGAAGCCCGCACCGATTTGATAATCACCGGAAGCATCCGCTCAAAGACGGGGTTTTTGCTCATGCGGCACAGGAAGGTGTGGAAGGCAATGTCCTTGGCGGTGATGGCCTGGATCACCTCCGGGGTGGTTTTCTTTCCCTGCAGCTGCGCATCCAGCTCGTCGATATCCTCGGCTAACTGCTTCAGGAGCACCAGCTCTTCCGCATCGCCACGCTGGGCGGCAAGACGACAAACAGAAGGCTCCAGGATCTGTCGAGCCTCAAACAGATAGGTGTTCAAATCATCACTGGCGATAAAGCGCAGCCCCAAAGGATCGTCAGACAGGCCCGGCACGGCGCTGACAAAAGTGCCGCAGCCACGGCGGATTTCCAGAACGTCCCGAGACACCAGCGTTTTGATTGCTTCCCGGATGGTGATGCGGCTGACGTCAAAGGTCTGCATCAGCTCCTGCTCTGGGGGGATCTGACTGCCGACCTGCCAGTTGCCGCAGATAATCTGATTTTCAATTTTGTTTGCCACGATGGCAGAGAGCGTTTTATTAGAAGACATGGGTAATGGCTCCGTTCTCTGATCCTTTCCAGGATTGAATTTGGTGCGGGAATTTATGTGAGATCACTATAAAAAGTCTTTGAATATAGTATAAATGGTTCGCAGGCAAATGTCAACGCTGAACGTAGAACGTCATACGTATGATATTGATTGTGACTTTTCGACAAAAAAGGCCGCTTCAGTTTATGAAAGGTTCCATCTTGTAAAATCGTAAACAATCTGTTAAGCTTTACACATAAGACATATGACGAGTGTCATATGATGAATTATATTTTGGAGGAGAGACTATGGACATTCTGTACGTGATTCTCACAGCGCTCCTGGTTGTCGCTGCCGTAACCATGATCCTGAAAAAGGTCGATACTCGGTTGACCTTCCTGTTTTTGGGCGTCATCGGTCTGGCTGCCGCTACCATCGTCACCGGCCAATCTGTGCTGGGTGACTCCACCACCGGCAATGTATGGCTGGACATTTTTGATGTGATCCGCGCCAAATTTGTCAGCACCATTTCCGGCACCGGTATCCGCCTGATGATGATCGGCGGCTACGTCATGCTGATGAACCACACCAAAGCGGCTGATGTGCTGGCCCTTGGCGCCAGCAAACTGCTGAAACCCATTAAGAACCCCTACATCGTGCTGGCTCTGGTTTACATGATCGGCGCTGTGCTAAAGATTTTTATCACCAGCCAGATCGCCCTTGGCCTGCTGTTTATGGCTACCATGTTCCCCATCCTGACCCGGATGGGTGTCAGCAAACTCAGCGCGGCGGCTGCCTGCGTGGCCATCGGCGGTATGGACCTTGGCCCCAACGACTCCACCGGCATCTTTGCCGCCACCGAGATCCTAAACTGCACCCCTATGGATTGGTTTACCAACTACGAGCTGGTCATTGGACCGGTGATCATCGTCTGCGTCGGCATTTTCATGGGTATCTGGTTCCAATATATGGATAAGAAGGAGTTCGGCGGTCTGGTGATCCCCGAAGAAGCCAAGGAGGACATGAAGATCTCTGACCTCGGCGTGCCCGCCTTCTACGGCGTCTTCCCCCTGATCCCCCTGACGCTGGTAGTCGTGTTCAGCTTTGTGGACGGCATAAAGATGGACGTTATCACCGCCCACATCATCTGCTTCTTCCTGTTCTTCATCGTGGACCTAATCGTAAAAAAGGACATGAACCGCCTGCAGGATAACCTGAAAAAGCTGTGGGTCTGGATGGGCAACTACTTCAACAACATCATCGTTCTGATTTCTGTCGCCTCTGTTTTTGCCGAAGCCATCAAGAAACTGAAGGGCATCGACGTTCTGTGCGGCATGCTGTCCCACATCGGCGGCGCCGTGATCATCGTGGCCATTGCGATGGCCGCCATCCAGATCGGCACCGCGCTGCTCACCGGCTCTTCCAACGCTCCCTGGTACGCTTTCGGTTCGATGGGTGCGGATATGGCCGCAACGCTTGGCGTACACAACGGTCTGCTGCTGGTGCCCATGCATCTGACCGGCGGCCTATCCCGCTGCTTCTCTCCCTTCTGCGGCGCGATGATTGCCGTGTCCGGCATGGTGGAGGCAGAGCCGATGGCCCTGTGCAAGCGCAACGCCGTCCCCATGCTGTTCGGCGTGCTGGTCTGCTTTATCGCAACCTTTGTTGTATTCGGACTTTGATTTTTACTCTGTTTTTTGAGGTGAAATGCTATGAGGCACAATTTTGACGAGATCATCAACCGGCGAGTCTCCGAGTGCAAGAAGTACGAGGCTGCCTGCTATCCAGAGGACGTGCTCCCGATGTGGATCGCGGATACGGACTTTGCCGTACCGGCAGAAATTTCCGAGGCCATCCAGCAGCGGGCAAAGCACCCCTGCTTCGGCTACCCCATTGAGTCCTTTGAGTTTGAAGAGGCGGCAGCGCGCTGGGAGCGCGTCCGCTTTGGCTGGAACGTGGACCCTCACTGGGTCAAGTACGCCAACGGTGTTCTGCCGTTCTTGATGTACGCCATCCGAGCCTATTCTTATCCCGGCGACAAGGTGGTCATTCAGCCCCCGGTTTACCCGCCCTTCTCCGCTATCGTACGCAACAACGGCCGCCAGCTGCTGGAGAACCGCCTTGTGCAGGACGAAAACGGCAAATATCAAATTGATTTTGACGATCTGGAGAAGAAGCTGAAGGATCCCCGCACCAAGCTGTTCTTTATGTCCAACCCCCACAACCCCGCTATGCGCTGCTTCACCCTTGAAGAGCTGAAGCGGATCGGTGAGCTGTGCCTGAAGTACAACGTACTGGTAATCTCTGACGAGATCCACTGCGATCTGACTTATCAAGGTTACAAGCACATTCCCTTTGGTTCCATCAGCGAGGAGTTTGCAAACAACTGCATCGTCCTGATTAACCCCAGTAAAACCTTTAACATTGCCGGGTTCCGTACCGGAGCGGCCATCATCCCCAACAAACGCATCCGGGACAACATCGAAATCACGATCGTAAACAACAAAAACTATGGCCGCACGATCTTTGGCATGCTTACCTTTGTCACGGCCTACACCAAGTGCGACTATTACGCGGATGAGATGATGCAGTATCTGCAGCAGAGTCGGGATATGATGATGGCTTATATGAAGGAGCGCATCCCCCGCATCAAGCTAGCAGAACCGGAAGCGACCTATCTGATGTGGCTGGACTGCCGGGATCTGAATATGACCCAGGACGAACTGAAGGCATTCATGTTCAACAAAGCAAAGCTGGGCCTGAACGACGGCGCCACCTTCGGTACAGGCGGCACCGGCTTCATGCGCATGAACATCGCTTGTCCGCGGTCCACCGTGGAACAGGCGCTGGAGCAGCTGGAAAAGGCTGTAAACGCGCTGTAATATCCTGAAATGCACAGGCCGGGTTCGCTTTAGAGGGTTCGGTCTGTGTCACTTGTACTTTTTGCGTCAATCTGGTATGATAAAAACGTTTTCTCTTGCATCGAAAGGAGACGACCCATGAAAAAACGAATCCTTGCAGCGTTGCTTGTTTTCGTTGCATTATTGACCGGATGCAGCAGGAAGGAAACGACCGGACAGTGGCCGTCTCAAAAGATCGAGATCGACGTCTGTTACACCGCGGGCGGCACGGCGGATACCGTTGCCCGGCAGCTGTCAGCGCTCATGTCCCAGCAGCTGTCTACCACCTTCAATCTGGTAAACGTTACCGGCGGTTCCGGTTCTATTGCCGGCCAACAGGTGTACGCTGCCGCTCATGACGGCTATACCTGGCTGGGAGATGTGGCGCATACGGTATCTGGCTGGCGCACCCTTGGGTATGCCGATCTGGGCTGGGAGGATTTCTACGGCTTCTATGCAGCCTCTTCCCCTTATGTACTGTTTGTTTCCGGCAATTCTCCCTACCAGACCGCACAGCAGCTGTTTGACGCCATGCGGGGGGACCCCTCCATGAAGTGGGGCAACGCCGGTCTGGGAAGCATTAACCAACTGACCGGCTCGCTGATGCTGGAAAAACTGGGCCTGAAGGGCAATTCCGTTCCCTACGACGGCGGCCGTTCCGCCGCCATCAAAGTGGTAGCCGGGGAAGTGACCTGGTCTTGGTGCGGTTTGTCCGATATTCTGGATCTGGCACAGAGCGGCGATATCCGCATTCTGGGCATCTGCGACAGCAGCCCCCGGGAGATCGACTGTGCAAAGGGGAATTATACCGTACCCAGCCTTCTGGACGACTACCCTGAGTTGAGCGATCTTCAGGGATTGCTGTATTGGGGCTTCCGGGTTTCCCGAGATACACCGGCAGACGCCGTGGCAAAGATCCGCGACGCATTCCAGAGTACTGTGGACAGCAAAGAGTGGGCGCAGTTTTGCCAGACCAAAGGGCTGGAGCCTGCGGCAATAATCGGCACAGAGAGCGACGAAATATGTGCAAAGCTGGAATCCATCTATGCATGGGGTCTGTATGACGCCGGGATCTCTACAATCAACCCGGCCGATTACCAGATCCCAAGGATCGAGGATTTCTCGTTCCCAGCCAATGACCGCACAGCTGCGGCGCAGGCATGGCCGGAATAGGAGAGCGCATTATGGATAAGAAAAAACTGCGCCAGTGTGCAGAAGGCTTGATCGTGACGGCAGCGGGACTGGGATACGTCCTCCTCTCTCTCGGCATCCGCAGAAATCCCGTAAAAACCGACGGTTTTTGGGGCTTGCTGACGGAAGCTAAATTCCTGCCGCTGTTGCTGTCTGCCATGCTCACCCTGCAAGGTGTGCGTCTGACAGCAGCGCTTTGGAAGGGGCAGGAGGTTTCGGCAGGCAGCCATAGCATAACAAAAAGATCCGTTTCTGTGGTCCTGCTGACACTTGCCTATTTGCTGTTGATTTCCAAAGTAGGTTTTACCCTGCCGACCGCGGCGTATTTAACGGCCATCCTGTTTCTATTGAACCGAGGCAGGCGTCCACTGGAGCTGCTATTGCTCAGCGGAGTGTACTGTCTGGCGGCTCTCTTGTTGATCCCCGGCGTGCTGGGATTGCAGCTTTTGTAAAATGGGAGAATGCACATGTTTTCTGAATGGCTCTATCTGCCCGAGGCGGCAGCTGCGTTTCTGTGCGATCCGGGCGTCTGGCTGTTCCTGATCGGCGGCGTGTTTCTGGGCTTTGTTGTCGGCGTCGTGCCAGGACTTGGGCCGACGATGGGCATGGCACTTTGCCTTGGGCTGGTATTCCACTTGGAGTACACCCACGGTATGGCACTGCTCGTGGGCATTTTTGTGGCCTCGTGCGGTTCTGGCGGCATTACCGCCAGCCTGATCAACATCCCCGGCACACCCGCAGCAGCGGCGACCTGTCTGGATGGCAACGCCCTGACAAAGCAGGGCAGAGGCCGGGAGGCCGTAGGTTATTCCATTGCAGCGTCTGTTGTGGGAACGCTTGTGGGCACGATCCTTATCTTCCTGATCCAGCCCTTCGTGACTGGCATCGCCCTGAAGTTTGGCGATTGGGAGACCTTTCTGTTCTGCGTTTTCGGTCTGCTCATCTGCGGCTCTATTTCTGGCGGCAGCCGGCGGCGGGGGTGGATTGCCGCCTTGGCGGGGTGCCTGCTGTCTCTGACCGGAGCGGATGGGGTACAGTCCGTGCTACGCTTCACCTTTGGGCGCGGAGAATTGTTGTCGGGCTTCAACAGCGTTATCGCCATGCTAGGGCTGTTTGGCCTTGGAGAGGTTCTCTACACGCTGTGCGCTCCCGAACTGGAGCGGACCGTGGAAAAGACCGGCTTTCCACTCATCAACTGGACGGTCTTGAAAGCCAATCTCGGCAACATGCTCCGTTCCGCTCTGGCGGGATTGTGGATTGGCTTCATCCCAGGCATCGGCGAGTCTGCCGCTTGCTGGTTTTCCTACGATCTTGCCAAGCGCTCCTCCAAGCAAAAAGAGAAGTTCGGCCACGGCTCCGAGGAAGGGATCATTGCGGCGGAAGTCGCCAACAATGCCTGCTCGGCCGGTGCGCTGATCCCGGCTCTGTCGCTCGGGATCCCCGGCAGTTCCACAGCGGCGATCTTTCTGTCGGCTATGTTCATCATGAATCTGCGTCCCGGCCCCACGCTTCTGATCGAGTCACCGGGCATCCTCTGTGGGCTGTGCCTGTTATTGCTGATGGCCGCAGCGGCAATGGGTGTCGTCTCCTTCCTGTGTTCCAAGCTGACGATCCGCATCCTGACCATTCCCCAAAGTCTTCTGATGCCGCTGGTGGCGGTGCTGTGCGCAATAGGCGCTTACAGTGCCATAGGAACACCGTTTGCCCTGATCCAGCTATCGCTTTTTGGTCTGCTGGGATATCTGATGAAACTGTATCGCTACCCGATCGCACCGTTTGTGCTGGGCCTTTTGGTTGGACCCACTGCAGACACCTCCCTGCGACGGGCGCTGATGCAGTACTCCGACAACATTTTCGGACTAATCTGCCGTCCTTTTGGGTTGGGCCTGATGGCAGTGCTTGCACTGCTGTTTGTGCTGAGCCTGAAAAGTGAACGTGCAGTCCGCAAGCAACAATAGAAAGGAAAGAAGCGTCATGTCCAACAAAGCAATTTATACAGCCGCTGCCCCTTCGGCCATCGGTCCCTACTCTCAAGGGATCTCCGCCAGGGAACATGCATTCATTTCCGGTCAGCTGCCCATTGATCCCGCTACCGGCGCCTTCCCCGGTGAGGACATTGCAGCGCAGACTAGGCAGTCGCTCCTGAACCTGAAGGCAATCATCGAGGCCAACGGTATGACAATGGCAGACGTGGTAAAGACCACCGTGCTACTGGCAGACATCAACGAGTTCGGTGCCATGAACGAAGTGTACGGCGAATTTTTTGCAGAGCCTTATCCGGCCCGCGCAGCCTTTCAGGTAGCAGCACTTCCAAAGAATGCAAGGGTAGAGATCGAAGCCGTCGCCGTCAAACGCTGACGGATCGCTTTGATGAAAGACAGCCGAACGGCGCACTGCATCCAAGGTGTGTTCTGTCAAACAGACAGAATAATAGGTTTATAATAGTTTTGGGGTCGGGATTTTTCCCGACCCCAGTATTTGTTTAGAATTTGCTTCTTCCGCTCCGCTGTTTTGAAGCAGCCGCAGCATGTTCTGACACAAATCACATGAACCGTGCACTGACCGTGCAGAAACCGTGCGCCCATGCTCTGATACCATATATAATGATGCCGCCCACCTGTGGAGACCCACGGTGGGCGGGCATTTTGCGTTTTCAGATGGACTGGAATCCCTTGCCGATGATCTTGCTGGAGTTGACAATGGTCAGAGTCCTCCCGGCGCAGGAAATCCCGCAGCAGCCCTGCCTGCCGCCGGGTCAGCGCCACCATGATCATGGTGCGGGGCTCGCCGGTGTACACGCCGGTGGCGTCCTGCTGGGTCGCTGTGCGTCCCAGTGTTTCCGTAACGAAATGCCGGATGGGCTCCGGCCTTGAGGTGATGACCGTATCACCAAAAGTGGGGACATCTTCACAGGTGGGTGCACCTTCTGCCAGGAAGCCGCCGGGCATCACAATTCTGTGATAGTGCTATCAGGCAGACCGGGCAAAGGGTCGTAATTGGGTTACGCTCAATTTTGAGCGCATCCAACACCAGCGCAATTTTACGCCGATCTATGGCAGTCCGTCAGATTGACCCCATCGCCGCTTGTGTCGGGGTGTGAATCTGGTTCATGCCCTTTTCCCCACAGGTGGAGAAAGCTGCTCTGACATATCAACAGTTCAGATTGTAGGTAGGTGGGTCGTGAAACACTACACACCCAGCCCATAGCAGGGGTGAGGATTGCCCATTATACAGCCGTATGATATAAGGCAAAGCATACAGAACAGGGGCGCACACTGTCGCACAAACAGGTTTTTCTTGAATTTGTCGCATTTTTGTCACACTTTCCAGCCATTTTGACAGCTATATAAAGCAAGAAATCCCACGATTTACACCGTTTTTTCAACGGTCAATCGTGGGATTTTACTTGGTGCGATGGAAGGGGCTCGAACCACCGGCCTACTGATTCGTAGAAAGCTCTTATATGTTTTTTGACGTTTTCGGTCATCGTATTTTATATAGATTCATCGTTGTTTTCGTTATTCTTCGTGCATCTTCGTTTCACTTCTTTTCGATTCAGTAAGGCACAAATAAGGCACATTCCAGAGAGCGTATCATCCCATAAACAGGATAGAATGAAAAGAGCAAAAAAGTTGACGGCTTACAGGAGCGGCAGAAACGCCCCTGTAAGCCGTCTTTTGTTATGCGTGGGACTTTTCCTTGATACGGCTGAAAACGTCCGTCAGCGCGTCCGCTGCCGCCGCATCGCTGGAACGGATGAACCCGGCGTAAATGTCCGTTGTGGTGCTGGTCTTGGCGTGACCCAGACGGCCCGACACCGTGGTAACAGGCACATGGGCCGCTATCAGCAAGCTGGCGTTGGTGTGCCGCAGGCTGTGGAAGTGTACCGCCGGGAGGTCGTGAGCGGCCAGAAAGCCCGGAAACCACGATGTAACCGCGTTGGGGTCGAACGGCTGGCCGTTCCAGCGGGTGAACAGCAGGTCATTGTCTACCGTCTTGCCGTTCTCAATCTCGACCCGGCGCACCCACTCGGAGCCGACCTTGAACCGTTCGGCCTTCTGGTGCTGGCGATACTCCCGCAGCAGGGCCACACAGTCCGGGCCTATCTTGATGCACCGCCGGGAACGCTTGGTCTTGGGGGCCGTGAACACCGTGCCACGCCCGGCGATGTTCTGAACCGTCCTGTTGATGGAGATCACCCCGGCTTCCATGTCAATGTCTGACCACCGCAGGGCGCATATCTCGCCCCGCCGTGCGCCGGTGAGCAAGGCCAGCTGTGTGATAACGCTGTACTGCGCTGGCGCGTCCCGTAGGGCTTCCAGCAGCCGTGCAACATCTTCTTCCTGCAACGCTTTCACTTCGATTTCTGCCGCTTTGGGGGCTTCTGTGCGCCGGCAGGGGTTTTCATCAACAAGCTGCCACTTGACCGCCTTTGTGAACACGCTGGACAAGAAGCGGTGATAGTGCAGCTGAGTGTTACCGCCCAGCTTGCCGCCCTCTCTGACGTTCTCGGTGAATGCTTTGGACAAGGGCAGCCCGGCGGCATCGGCTACCTTCTCGGCAGTTTTCCGGCTGACAGGCTTGCCGCTGCACAGGCCGCGCATGGTTTCCTGACCCACCCCGGCGGCCTCCCGGATCCTTGCCCTCTTGCCCTTGAGCAGCAGCTTCAGCAGGGCAGTTGTAGCCGTATAGGTGGAATCCTGCCGCACTCCATCTTCCGACAGGTTTGCATAGAACGCCATAAGGTGCGCCGGACGTATCTGATTCACCTTCATGTGACCCAGTGCCGCCGACACCCTCGGCACCAGCTTTCTGTACTCGGCGGCTGTCTTGGGCTTCAAGCTCTTTTCCGCATACTCGGTGAACCAGTGTTCTATCAGCTCATCCAGCTTCATGGACGCATCCAGAGAAATACCGCTGTGGACTTCCTGTTCAAAGGCATCTGCCTGCCGTTGCAGCTCTTTTTCCAGCTTCTTCCCGGTCATGCCCGGCGGTGGGGTGAAGGTGCGGTTTACCATCACCTGACGGCCCTGCTGATCGTAGCCGTTGGAAACCCGGATGCAGTAGGAGCAAGAGCCGTCCTTCTTCATCCGCTTTACGATTTTCGCCATCTGTCACCTCTCCTTTGTGGGCGTGAACTTTGTGCATTTTGTCCCCGGCGGTGCGCCGATCGGGCCGCGATCAGGCCCACAGCAAGGGCATTCTGCACAAACTGGGCAGCATGTCAACCCGCCGGGTGGGGTTATTCATCGTCACTACTCGGACCAATTTTATATTTTGGTAATTGCGTAAGTTCATGCACACGTTCTATTGCTTCAGCTTGGCCTTCCTCATTCAATTTTCCGAGATCCCAAGCAATTTTCTTTATATGCTCTATCAATTTTTTATCAGATACGAACAAATCAACTGGATGCAATCCCAATTTTTCAAGTTCTTCCGCTGTTGTTTCTCCATATCTCGGCGTAACTTCCAATAAATCACTTTTCTTTACATCGTAAAGTCTTGCAGCTTCCTCAAAATGTTCATTTAGCCAATTATTTTTCTGTTTAACATCCCAATCAGCACAACTTTCAATTTCTTGGGAGCCTTGTTCTATATCAAGCCACTCACACGCAGAAGCCAACCGTTCATCATAAGATTCAGCATGAACAGCGTGATTTGTTGGATACAGGTTATACCACAGAACTCCAAGCGCATCCGCTATTTTCTGGACTGTTTCAAAGTCCATTTTACTATCGCGTTTTACAGCATTGTAAAGCGTTGTATACGGAATATCTACTCGCCTACTTAACTCTTTCAGAGAAATATCTCTTTCTTTTGCAATTTCTCCTATTATCGCAGCTACTCCCATTGTCCATTCCTCCTTTATTTGAGTATACCACATCAAGAAAAAATTCGCAAACAAGTATTGACTAAATTCTAAAAGTGGAATATAATTAAATCAAGACAATTCTTTTTTGAGAATTTTATGTGCATTCAGCAGAAAGGAGAATACGAAAATGCGTTTAGATAAAGTAAAGGCTAAAACCGCTTTATTGGTTGCAGGGAAAACCCAGTCCGACCTTGCCGAAAGTCTGGAACTTTCCCGGCGGTGGGTAGGTGCCGCATTTAATGGCGGCAGTATCAGCGAAAAAACAGCCCGCCATATCGCCGCCGCTCTTGGCGTGTCCGTGGAAAGCCTGATGGAGCAGTGATCGAAATTCACCACACCGATGATTCAATTTCATCAATAATTTTTGATGTGCAAAATCGGCAGCATTTCTCCATAAATTAGGTGGGCATCCCTCTGTAAATCTATTGCAAAACAAGGTAATCCATTGCAAAGCATGACACTGGATATCACCAGATGACACCAGATGGATTTTGACGCAAAGGACTTCATTTCAACAATGGTTCATGGCATCAATTTTCAATCAAAATTTGGCGGTATTGCAAAGATTTTCGTTTTATGGTTTAATGCCGACACATCAAAAACGACAGGACAAAAAATGACCTAAAGGGGGGTTGAAACATGGGTGATACCATCCGTTATCCCAGTATGGGAACCGTCAAAAAGGCCGCTGAAATCTACGGCCTGTCACCGGCCTACATCCGGCGGCTGTGCAAGACGGGTAAAATCCGGTATGTGAATGCCGGGCACATGTGGCTGGTCAATCTGGACAGTCTGGCCCGGTACTTTGAACAGGGTGATCCGGTAGACGGCAACCAGACCGCTCCGACCATCCGCCGGGTAGCGAGGTAAGTAGCGATGAAACAGAAGTATTTCAAGTTTCCGCTATGTTTCTATGAAGCAGCCGAAAAAATGACTGTTCCCCAAAGAGCCGAGTTTTACAACTCTATCTTTGACTATGTCTTTTCTGGAAAGACGTACACACTCACACAAGCGGTTGAACCATTTTTCAGGCTTGCCTTGCCGTATCTGGACAAGGAAAAAAGCCGCTTGGGGAAAGGATGATTCAATGGCAAGAAATTACTTTCCATTTTATTTTTCCCTTCATGAGACCGCTCAAACAATGAAGCCAAAAATGCGCGCAGCTTTCTATGAAGCGATAATAAATTACGGCGTAACTGGCGAAGTTCCAACACTTCCTGATGCAATTTCAGGCTATTGGCCGATAGTTCAACCGATGTTAGACGCGGCTAGAAAGCATTATGAAGCAGGAGAAAAAGGCGGTAGACCGTCAAAACAAAATCAATTTGGTTCTGACAGTTCTGAAACCACAGGTTTTCCAATAAGCGAAACCAATAATAAGAAGGAGAATAAGAAGGAAAAGGAGAAGCAGACCCCGGCCACCGCAGCCGCCCCTCGCACAGATTCAGACCTTGCCGAGATCGTGCAGCGCTTTCAAAGAGTGATAGGGGAACTTCCACCGTCTGCGTTTGATAAGCTGCAACGCTGGCGGGAAGTCTACCCGGCGGAGATCGTCTGCAAAGCCTTTGATGAAGCCGCCGAGAGCGGGCACCGGTCGTGGAAGTATGTGGACGGCATTTTGAAAGGCTGGCAGGCGGATGGGGTGCGCACTCTGGGGGATGTAGAAGCCCGCCGGGAAGCCCGAAAGAAGCCCGAAGAAGCACTTAAATGCGAAAGGAAACTTGCAACATGAACACACAAAAAGTATTGATTGGTGCCCTGCTGGCACAGCCAGACCTTGCACCGTATTCCCTGCCAGAGTTGGACGTGGAGCACTTTGCACCAGATTTGCAGCCTGTATTCGCCGCCGTGTCTGGGTTCTGGAACTCAACCGGCACGTTGGATGCTGTACAGATTTGCGCACGGTATCCCGACCGGAAAGCGGCAATCATGAGTTGCTTTGATGAATGGACAGCCGAATGCGTTCGTGCAACTCGCTCCAATGTGGAGAAGTGGACGCAGATCATCTTGGAACAGGCCGCATTAACCAAATTCCAGAGTTTGGCCCTTCAGGCGGGCAGCAGCGTGACCACCTTTGCAGACCTGCCTGCCCTTTACGACCAGATGGGCGAAGCCCTGACACTTGACCGAGAAGAACAGGACTTCAAGTCCATCGGCGAACTGGTAGATGACTATATTTGCCGTCTGGATGAAAAAGCCGAGTATATTCCAACCGGAATCCCGGTGTTGGACAAGTACCTGCACCTGTCCCCCGGAAACCTGTTTATCGTCGGCGGCCGGCCCAGCGCAGGCAAGACGGCCTTATCCTTGCAAATGGCCTGTGAACAGGCCCGGCGGGGGCTGAGGGTGTGTTATTTCTCGCTGGAAACTGACCCGGACACGCTGACCGCCCGCATCATTGCGAACCGTCTGGCGGCCCCTCTGGCCGATGTGAAAGCCAAGAAGGTTCCGCAGTCCGACCTTGACGACCTCGCAAAGCTGCACAAGCTGCCTTTGTTCATCCGGTCTGCATCCAGCAAGAGTGTTGGATGGATAAAGGGGCAGGCCAAACGGATGAAAGCACAAGTTGTGTTCATTGACTATTTGCAGCTGCTGGCCGATGGCAAAGCAAACGACCGATACCAGCAAATCACCAGCATTTCCATTGCCCTGCACGAACTGGCCCAGACAACCGGTATCCTCGTGGTAGCACTGGCCCAGCTGAACCGCAGTGCCGCCCATACCTTGCCCAGTGTGGCAGACCTGAAAGAATCCGGCCAGATCGAGCAGGACGCGGATGCTATTTTACTGCTGGCGAATGATGTGACCTCGAAGGAACGCCCCGAACCGCACTATTATTGCAGTTTGGAGAAGAACAAAGAGGGCGATTTGTGGACGCTTCCTATCATGTTCGACAAGCCCCGCCAGAGGTTCCTCGCTGTCACAAGCGAACTGGAAAGAAGGTGAAGCCATGAAACGGACACACAGCCGCCCACGCCGCCGGGATCCGTACCACTACGATGCAACCGGCGCGCAGTATATCGCCTGTATTGAAACGGCCTTGCAACATGGGCAAAGCATCCCGCTGCATGTCTTGCAGATGATCTATCACATGCTGCTGCCTTATATGCACAGTTGACCCACCGACCGCACCCCCGCGGTGTTGATTTTGAACGTGCCCAGTAAGGGCACAGAAAGGATTTACCATGAACGAACTGAACAACACTCTTATGTCTACCGCAATCGGCGCAGAGGTGACCGGCTATGTGCTGGCCGATGTGCGCGGCGTGAACAGTATGGGCGAATGTGCCGAGGACACCAGCAAGGGCGTTGAACTGCATTTTGCACCAAACGCAGACAGCGCCCCGGCTGTCGTGATCTGCATCATGCCGGACGTGGACGACAGTAACACGCCTGTCCTGTCCATTCATTGCCGCCCCTACGACACCCACAAGACCACGGAATACACCGCAGCGGCCCGCGAGTACATCAACAACATGACCGAGGACGAACTGATTGAACACGGCCACAACGAGTTCAACGGCAAAGATCAGATGATCGCCGCCCTGCACACCATCGACCTGCTGGCCGCCCACGATGAGGAAGAAGTCCGCGCCGCCTACTTTGATTTTCTGGACAGCAACCTGTCCGGCATGAGTTTTGAAATCAAGAACAACGACTAACCACCGATGAACAACGAGTGAACCACGGTCGAACACGTGACACGCTGGGCGCATGGGGCAACCTGTGCGCCCTCTTTGAATGGGGGCAGCATCGTGAATCCTGACAACCTCCGTAGTCTGGCCGACCTGCCGCCAGAACGCCGCCGGGAGATAGCCCGGATGGGCGGCAAGGCCAGCGGCATTGAACGCGCCCGGCGGGCCTATATGAAGCAGTCCGCGCGGGAGATCATTCTGAAAATGCACTATTTCTACGAAGCTGAGGAAGAACTGGAAGCCGAGTGGAAAGAGTTTCAACGCTGGCGCAGGCGGAAAAAGAAGCGCAGCACTTCACGCAAGTAAACAATTTGTAGACACGATACGTGCGCGCCCGCGTGGCCGTGTCAACTTACTCCGAAAGGGGATGCAGCAATGGAACAGAATCGACTCAAGCAGACCGACCAACAAGCCACAAACGAAGCCCTTGCCGCTCTGGCCGCCGCCGGGAATACATTTGCCCTGGGCCAGCTGTGGGAGATCAACAAGGGCCTGCTGCACCGCTGTTTCTGGCAGTGGTACGACCGAAACAAGGCCGTTGCCGATGAACACGGTATCACGCTGGAGGACTTCGACCAAGAGGGGTTCTTTGCCGTGCAGGCTGCTGCCAAAGCCTATGCCCCCGAAAAAGGTTCCTTTGCAACGCTGCTTGGCTACTATGTGCAAGCCCAGATCAACAAGGCCGTGCGCGGAGAACACAGCCGCCTTGTGACCACCGAGGACGGCAAACAGGTAAGGCTATCCGCAAACCCGCTGAACGCCTGCACAAGCCTTGACACCCCGTTTGACGACAACGACGGCGGCAGCGCGACCCTTGGCGATCTTCAGGAAGACCCTGCAGCCGCGCAGGCGTTCCAGACTGCCGAGAATGAGCTGTACACCGAAGAGCTACACGCCGCGCTGGAAGAAGCTTTGAACAAGCTGACACCCAGACAGGCCGACATTATCCGGCGGCACTATTTTGGCGGGAAGTCCTTTGCCGAGATCGCGCGGGAAGATGGCACAAGCACTGTCGCGCCGCGCAATCTCGAAGTAAGCGCCTTTATTGCCATGCGCCAGAATTCCGCCCTTGCCCGCTGGCACGATGAAGTCATTTCGACGCGGGCATGGCGGAAAACCGGTTTCGGCGCGTGGAACCACAACGGCAGCGTTGAGGAGCGCACCGTGGAATATCTGGAAAAGCACGAAAAAGAACGCCTTGACTATTACGCCTGGCGGGAACAGATGATTCGGGAACACTATGCAGATTTTGAAGCGACCGGCTATTTTGACCGCCATCCCGAACAGCGTCCCCACAGTGAAGGAAACGCATACACCCCGCCGGGCGAGGTGTAACACACTAGACTTTCACGGAAAGTCGTGTGCTCTTGCAGAGGGCCTAGCACCTGCAAGCAGTGTCTTTGTATGTACAAAGCCCCTTGCCTTGCAAGGACTTGTTGGGCAGCATCCCAAACCCTTTGACCATGCAGCACCCGCCAGGCGCAGCGCTTCTGCTGTACAGAAAAGCCCCCAGACCGTCATACAAGGCGGCTGAGGGCTTTTCTTGTTGCTTGTTGGTAAATTCCTTACGGCGGGTGTGTCAGTGCTTTGGCAGCCCCGGTGGGGGCTGTTACGCTGCACAGTCGGGGAAGTTCACAACGGTGATCTCTGCCACGGCCTTTTCGACCGTCTGCAAGATGTGCTCTATCTTCTCCACCGTGTCAGCTGACAGAACGACCTCGCCGCACTGTTCACATTTCAGGCAGGGCACGTTCTTGATGACCACGACACAGTTCTTCAGCTGAACGGTGTGAATGGTCGTGCTGGGCTTCATTTCGCCTTTGCAGAAAAAGCAAGTCATAATCATTCCCCTTTCTTCTTTCGTTCAGTATACGTTGCGTTCCAGTGGTCGAGATCAGGCCAATAGGCCGTCAGAATCCACAGAGCGCCCTCATGAATGCCGCACACAACGTGCAGCCAGCGGCCTGCCAGATTGACCCCTAACACCAGACAGGACGGACAGCGGTAATCATCCGGGCGGTATTCGATGATCTTCCCGCTCTGGATAGCCTGCCGGATGTCTGCCAGCAAAATGCCGCGCTCATAAAGCCGTGCCTGTGAATGGGCTGTCAGGAAGATTTGCCCACTCTGTGCCAGTGTGCACAGATTCTCTATTGTTAATTCCATCATGCGGTTTCCTTCCCGGCGGTGTCCTCTGTGGGCACATGTTCCAGCAGATCGCCCGGCTGGCAGTCCAGCAACGTGCAAATCGTTTCCAATGCCGCCCACGATACCATTTCACCCCGCCGCAGTTGCGACATATACGATTCACCAAGAAGATGCTCGTTTCTCAGTCTGGTGGAACTATATCCTTTTTCTTTCAAAGCAGCCAGCACATTGATTTTGTACCTGAATGCCATAATTTCACCTACTTTCGTTAAGGGCCTATTATACTGTCCCTTTTTCATTGTCCTTAGTATAGCGCAGCAGCACACTAAAAACAAGTGGTAAAATTCACAGTTTGAAACACTAATATTTGGTGGTTTCGTCAATAGACACCACCAGTTTCAAGTGGTATACTATAGACACAGCAAGGGAAGCACGACCGGAAGGCAAGGGGCGAAGGATGTACCGGGAGCGCAAGAGCAGAACGCCAGCTAAGACAGTAACCCACTTCCTGATAAGCTGTATAAAAGAAAATGGCCCGGCGACCGCTACCAACGAACCACCGAGCCAAACCCACAACAGGGTCAAGCCCATTATACAGGAGCTGACCCGCAAAGTAAAGCGAGGACAGTATGAAGAAGTACAATCTCTCCGAGATCATGCACAAGGCGTGGAAGCTGTACCGCAAGGGCGTGGGCAGCTTTGCCGAAGCCCTGCACCGGGCATGGAACAGCGCAAAGGCCGCACCCATCAACGCCCAGCGCATCAGCGAAGCCCAGAGCGCCGCCGGGATCTCTGAACCTGTGAATACTTGGGCAGGCTGGAAAGCCGCCGGGTACATGGTGGAGCACGGTGCAAAGGCGCTGTTTCAGGTGGTGCTTATCCACAGCAGCAAGGGAGACGGGCGGACCTATCAGGCATCATTCTTTGGTGCATCACAGGTGCAGCCGCTGGAAGCGCAGTAAAGGGGGAACAGACGATGAAAGCATATCGGGTCACTTACTTCATCAAGGCCGGGCAGCACCGCGGCTGTGAGGTCAAGGAAACCATGACCGTGGAAGCGGCGAACGGCAAGGCCGCCTGTGCAGCCTGTGTGGAACAGGTCAAGCAGCAGATCGGCTGCCACGCATTCAGGCCCCACGCCCAGCCGGTCAACGTCTGACCCGGCGGCAAGGCCGTCAGCATCCCAGAACAGCAGCAGGGGAGCAGGGGGCATATCGCCCCCGCCCCTCTCGCTCTGGACTTCCTGCACCGTACAGGCAGGGGGAGAGGCCCCCATCCATGGCCTCGGCGACTCCTGCTGTCCAGCGCCGATTTACACACAAGAATTTTTGAGAGAGGTTTAAGATATATGAAGATTGAAAAGCGTGTCAACCTGTACGCCTTTGAAGTGGAGTACATCGACCAGCGGGAAGCAAAGCCCCGCACCGTCCGCCGGGAAACCGTCGTGCTGGACGGTGGGCGCGTGTCCGCGCTGGAACGTCTGGGCCAGTCCCCGCAAGACTGGATTTGCCAACAGTACGCCCGGCGGGGCTTCACTGTGGGTTCTGTCCACAAGGGTGAGCGACTGACAGCAACCGTTGACACCGATTTCCTGTGGAAGCTGGCCGTGCTGGATGTGGCCGCCGCAAAGGCTGGTAAGGCTGTGGCCCAGCTGCTGGAAGGGGGTGTTAATCATGCACAAGCCTGACTATACCCCCACGTTGACCGCTAGAGAGTTCTGGACGGTCTGGAACTATGGGCCATGTTCAACTGAGGTATGGTGCTTTGTGCGCGACCTGATGCAGCTATTCCAGTGCCACGGAGAGACCCCAGAGAGCACCGACAACCTGACTTTTCTACTGGTGGCCGTTTATAACCTTGGGCATCAACAGGGCATCCGCAAGGAACGCCACCGCCGCCGGGTAAAGCAAAACGGCACAGATGACCCGGAACGCACCTCTTACACGGAAGCTATTTTGCGGCTGCTGAAAGCGGCAGACCTTCGCAAACTGCGCCTTGTGTGGGTCTATGCAAGCCACCTGATACGTTAAAACCGGACTATTCCCACACAAAAAGCACTGAACCCCGCCCCAATGCGCCGCAGATCATCACGGCAGCACACTGGGCAGGGTTCTTTTTGTTGGTAAAAGTTGGTGTTCAGACCTTAACAAAACTTAACATCTGCCCGGCGGGCCTGTTAGCAAATGTTAGCATCCGAACAGGCGAGGAACAGGCGAAAAGGTTAGTAAAAGTTAGTATTCTGAGCTGTTAAAACCTGTTATCCTTTGTTATGGTTCAGGCGCAACACCCGCCCCGCCGGGCATCCAGCATAAGGCACACGGCAAGGCAGTTTTTTGAGCAATAAGGCACAAACAAGGCACATTCCAGCCGTTTCGGGGTCGTTGTAAAGCAAGAAATCCCACGATTTACACCGTATTTTCAACGGTCAATCGTGGGATTTTACTTGGTGCGATGGAAGGGACTCGAACCCCCGGCCTACTGATTCGTAGTCAGTCACTCTATCCAGCTGAGCTACCAACGCATACGTTCCGTTCGGAACATGATGTATTTTATCACTCAGACTGGGTTTTGTCAACCGTTTTTTGCAAATATTTTTGTCTTTTTCAAAAAGCAGCATTTTTTATGATTTTTCTTGTATCGTTTTTGTCGTTCTTGTGCTATAATAGCTTTACTATATGTTTTTAATCTGTGTCCGTGCAGGGGTACAGGAGCTTTGCGGGCAGCACCGCGTGGAGGCTGCGCCGCCGGGTTTTCTCTGCAGCGAGACACCACGGAGGGTAGATCCTATGAAACTGGTAAGCGTGGAAACTCCCGAAAAGAGTGTCTGCAAAATGACCTTCAGCGCCAGCCCCGAAGAGCTGGAAGCTGCATCCAACGCTGTTTACGAACGCACCCGCGCCTCCTATACGATCCGCGGCTTCAAGAAGGGCGAAGCGGACCGCGCACAGATCGAGGCTGACCGCGGCGAGCACACCTTCTGGTACGATGCCATCAACGACCTGATGGACAAGGACGTGCCCGCGCTGTATGATGCCGCCATGGCAGAGCACAGCTTTGTGGCTGTTGACAATCCTGTGTACGATCTTGTGAGCGTGAAAAAGGACGAGGGCTTTGTGGCCACTGCCACTGTTGCCCTGCAGCCTGAGCTGAACCTGACCAAGACCACCGGCTTTACCGCCGAGTGCGTCACCCCGGAAGTGACCGACAAGGAGATCGACAATGTGCTGGAGCGCCGCCGCGCTGCTGCCGCTGAGCTGGTGCCGCACAAGGGTCCGGCCGTAAAGGGAAACATCGTACATATCGATTACGAAGGTCTGCTGGAGGGCAAGCCCTTCCAGGGCGGCACCGCAAAGAACCAGGCCATCCAGCTGGGCAGCGGCCGCATGATCCCCGGCTTTGAAGAGGGCATTCTGGGCCACAAGGCAGGCGAGGAATTCGAGGTCTTCGTCACCTTCCCGAACCGTTACCACGCAAAGGATCTGGCCGGTAAACCCGTCGTATTCAAGATCAAGCTGATCGACGTATGTGTGCGCCAGATCCCTGCTCTGAACAGCGACTTTGCCAAGAAGGTTGCCAATGTGGACACCATGGACGAGCTGCGTGCACAGGTCAAGCAGCAGCTGCACGACGGAAAGCATGCCGGTGCGCTGAACCGTGCCAAGGATCAGATCCTGACCCAGCTGGCCGATGCTTCTGAGGGCGAACTGCCCAGCGTGCTGGTGGAGACCACCTACCAGCAGCAGATGGAGCAGATCCAGCAGCAGCTGCAGATGCAGCGCCTGAGCCTGGATCGCTACCTGAGCCAGATCCACGAGACCCGCGAGAGCTTTACCGCCAAGGTGCGCTCTTCTGCCGAGAAGACCGCCCGTGTGCACATGGCTCTGCTGCAGATCGCACAGCAGGAAAATCTGGTGCCCACCGAGGAAGATATCGATAAGGCTCTGGCCGCTCGTGCAGAGCGCGCCAAAAAGACGCTGGAAGAGATCAAGGAAAAATCCGATATTCCCGCCATGCGCCGCAACGAGGGCATCCGCAAGGCTGCCGACTGGGTGATCGAGCACTCCACCATCGAGGACAAGGCAGAGAACCAGTAAGCGCTGACGATCTGGAATGCGCGCCGCTTCGCTCTGCGCATATTCAGTGGAAAAATCATTTATAACAGAGCAATGCCGGGCGGTCTGCGGACCGTCCGGCATTGCTTTTTCACGGGAAAGGTCGTGGAGGAAAACAGCATTTCTGGTCAGGACGAACGCCTTCCGTCAAACCCTGCGGGTTTGCCGCCTCCCTCAATGAGGGAGGCTCTGGCGAAACCGAAAGTTTTGCACCTGAGCCGGAAGCTTTTCCGACGCGAAAGGCTCCCTCTTTGAGGGGGCTGTCGCCGTAGGCGACTGGAGGAGTTTTTCAGGTCAAGAGGTTGAAGCCCATAATGACCACGCCCAGCACCACCAGCACAATACCGGTGGCACGGTTCAGGGTCTTGGGGTCTGCCTTATTGGCAAACACAGCGGCAATGCGCGCCCACAGCAGGGTGAACGCCACGCACAGCGCCCAGACGAACCAATTGGGCGCACCGCCGATCATGAAGTGGGAGACAGCACCGGTCAGGGCGGTGAAGGTCATAATGAACACGCTGGTGCCCACGGCGGTCTTCAGCTCGTAGCCCAGCACACTGGTGAGGATGAGCAGCATCATCATGCCGCCGCCTGCGCCGATGAAGCCGCAGATGAAGCCGATGAGCACACCGCACACGATGGACTGGATGGCACGCTTTTTGGCGCTGACACCCTGCATAGCTTCCTTGGTCGTCATGACCGGGCGCACAATGAACTTGACGCCCAGCAGGAAGGTCATGAACACCGAGAAGCCGCCCATGGTGGCCGAGGGCATTCTGCTGGCCACCCAGCTGCCCACCACCGTGAACACCAGCACGCTGGCCATCATGATCAGGCCGTTTTTGATATCCAGGTTCTTGTTTTTGTGGTAGGTATAGGCCGAAACGGCGCTGGCCAGCACATCCGAAGAAAGGGCGATGCCCACCGCCATATAGGGGTCCATGTGCAGGAAGGTGATGAGCATGGGGCTGATAACTGCAGCCGCGCTCATACCGGCAAAGCCGGTGCCAAGACCGGCCCCCATGCCGGCAAAAAAGGTGACAAGAACCGTAAACAACACGTTCATTTTATGCGTTCTCCTTTATAATTTCGTCCAGATTTTTCCCGATCAGCTCCATGGTCCGGAAAAAGACCTCCTGATCGGCCGGCTCCACATGATCCAGCAGGCGCTTGAAAAAGGCATTCTGCACCACACGCCCCTTGCGGATGATCGGGTCTGCCTTGCCGGTGCAGAGAAGCTTCGTTTTGCGGCGGTCGCCGACCACAGTGTACCGTTCCAGATACCCTTCCTGCACCAGCTTATCCACATTCATGGAGACGAGGTTCGCCTTGATATGCCGCACCTCCACGATGTCCCGGGCCGTTTTATAGTCCGGGTTGTTGGCGAGGAACAGCAGGATGTCCAGCGCCGTCTGTGACAGGCCAAGCTCCTGACACAGCGGTTTGCAGACGGCATTGTACGCCTGCGCGGTCTTGATGGAAAATTCGATATTCGGGTTCACAGCAGGCCCGTCCTTTCATCTTTGAATGATTCATTTTTGAAGTATTATAGTGCAGAAGGGGAGAGATGTCAAGAGAAAAAGAGGCCCTGAAAAGCCCACAGGCTTTTCAGGACCTCAAAACCAAACGAATCTTTCAGAACAGCACCACTGCCGCCAGACGCACCAGCAAAGCGCACAGCCATGCCACGGCGCACTGGTTCACCACCATGATGACCGCCCACTTGTTGCCCAGCTCCCGCTTGACCGAGGCCACTGCCGCGATGCAGGGGGTGTACAGCAGGCAGAACACCAGCAGGGGAGCCGCCTGCGCCGGGGTGAGGGCCGCCGACAGCGCAGCTTCGGAGCCAAAGAGGATGAGCAGCGAGGACACCACGCTCTCCTTTGCCATGAAGCCGGTGATGAGGGCGGTGGAGATGCGCCAGTCCGCAAAGCCCAAAGGCCCGAACAGCGGGGCGATGTCGCCCGCGATGCGGGCAAGGATGCTGGCCTGCGGGTCGGCGGTCAACCGCAGCTGCAGGTCAAAGTTCTGCAAAAACCAGATGACGATGGTGGCCGCAAAGATCACCGTGAAGGCCTTCTGCAAGAAGTCCCGGGCCTTTTCCCACAGTAGCTGTGCCACGTTTTTCAGGCCGGGCAGGCGGTAGTTGGGCAGCTCCATGACAAAGGGCACCGCCTCACCCTTGAACACGGTGCTCTTGAGCAGCAGTGCCGCCAGCACGCCCACCGCGATGCCGGTAAAGTACAGCAGCACCATCACAAGGCCCGCATACTGCGGGAAGAACGCCGCCGCAAACAGGCTGTAGATGGGCAGCTTTGCCGAGCAGCTCATGAACGGGGTGAGCAGGATGGTCATTTTGCGGTCGCGCTCCGAGGGCAGGGTGCGGCTTGCCATGACACCGGGCACGGTGCAGCCAAAGCCGATGAGCATGGGCACGATGCTGCGGCCCGAAAGGCCGATGCGGCGCAGCAGCTTATCCATCACAAAGGCCACGCGGGCCATGTAACCGGTATCCTCCAGCATGGAGAGGAAGAAGAACAGCACCACGATGATGGGCAGAAAGCTCAGCACGCTGCCCACACCGGTAAAGACGCCGTCGATGAGCAGGGAGTGCACCGCCGCGTTAACGTTCCAGTTGGTAAGCGCCGTGTCCACGATGCCGGTCAGGGCATCGATGCCCGTTTCCATCAGGTTCTGAAAGAACAGGCCGATGACGTTGAAGGTGAGGAAGAACACCAGACCCATGATGGCGATAAAGGCCGGGATGGCGGTGTATTTGCCGGTGAGGAATTTGTCGATGCGGTTGGAGCGCAGCTGCTCTTTGCTTTCGTGGGGCTTGACCACTGTCTTTGCCACAAGCTCCTGAATAAAGGAGAACCGCATATCCGCAATGGCGGCGGCGCGGTCCAGCCCGCGCTCCTGCTCCATCTGCACGATGATATGTTCGATCATCTCTTTTTCGTTCTGATCCAGCTTCAGGGCTTCCTCGATGCGCCGGTCGCCCTCCACCAGCTTGGTGGCGGCAAACCGCACCGGAATGCCCGCCGCCTTAGCGTGGTCCTCGATCAGATGGATGATGCCGTGGATGCAGCGGTGCACCGCGCCGCCGTGGTCGTCCTCACTGCAGAAATCCATGCGGCCGGGCCGCTCCTGATACTTTGCCACATGAAGGGCGTGGTCTACCAGCTCATCCACGCCCTCATTCTTGGCGGCAGAGATGGGAATGACCGGGATGCCAAGCATGGCTTCCATCTTGTTGATGCGCACCGTGCCGCCGTTGCCGCGCACCTCGTCCATCATGTTCAGCGCCAGCACCATGGGGGTGTCCAGCTCCATGAGCTGCATGGTCAGGTAGAGGTTGCGCTCGATGTTGGTAGCATCCACGATGTTGATGATGCCGGTGGGCTTTTCGCCGATGATGAATTGGCGGGTGACGATCTCCTCGCTGGAATAGGGGGACATGGAGTAGATGCCCGGCAGGTCGGTGACCTCGGTCTCCGGGTGGCCCTTGATGGCACCGCTCTTGCGGTCCACCGTCACGCCCGGGAAATTGCCCACATGCTGGTTGGAGCCGGTGAGCTGGTTGAACAGGGTGGTCTTGCCGCAGTTCTGGTTGCCAGCCAGCGCAAAGGTGAGGGTCCTGTCCTCGGGCAGGGGATTCTCCCCCTTTTTGATGTGGTATTTTCCGCCCTCGCCAAGGCCGGGGTGATCCACCATTTTGTCATCTGCCGGAGCCGCCGACATTGCCGGGGCCTTTTCGGTGGGGGTGATGCCGATCTGCGCGGCATCGTCCAGCCGGAGGGTCAGCTCATAGCCATGGATGCGCAGCTCCATGGGGTCGCCCATGGGTGCCAGCTTGACCAGCGTGACCTCCGCCCCCGGGATCAGGCCCATATCCAGAAAATGCTGGCGCAGCGCGCCGCTGCCGCCGACGGTATCCACAACAGCGCTTTTTCCGATCTGCAATTCTTTTAATGTCATAAGATCGACCTTCTCATTTTATCCACTGTCAAAGTGTGTTAGTTTGTGTTAACAATAGTAATATAGGCTAACTTTGCGCGGTTGTCAATAGAGAATCTGGGGAAGGGAAGCTTTACCGGGAGAGCGAACCCTCTCAGTCACGGCTTACGCCGTGCCAGCTCCCCCGAAAGGGGGAGCTTTTCACTATCTGACGATAAGCAGCGCAAAACCTCCCCCTTCGGGGGAGGTGGCACCGCGCAGCGATGACGGAGAGGGTTCAGCCGTGAGAAACTTCCCCAAAGGCACGCCAGAGGCTTCCTCTCCGAGGGAGCTGGCAAAACCGTCAGGTTTTGACGGAGGGAGTTTGCACACAAAAAAGCACCGCATCCTCTCAGGCGGGAAGATGCGGTGCTCCGTTTTGATACGTTACTTCACAGTGTGGTAGCCATCGGGGTTGTTCTTCTGCCAGTTCCAGCTGTCGGCACACATTTCCTCGATGCCGTATTCCGCCACCCAGCCAAGCTCGTTCTTTGCCTTGGTGGGGTCTGCATAGCACTCGGCAATGTCGCCGGGGCGGCGCGGGTCGATCACATAGGGGATCTCCTTACCGCAGGCCTTGGAGAAAGCGTGGATCACATCCAGCACGCTGTAGCCCTTGCCAGTGCCCAGATTGCAGATGAACAGGCCGCAGTTCGTTTCCAGCTTCTTGATGGCGCACACATGGCCGCGGGCCAGATCCACCACATGGATGTAGTCGCGCACGCCGGTGCCGTCCGGGGTGGGATAGTCGTTGCCAAAGACATGCACCTTTTCCAGCTTGCCAACGGCCACCTTGGCGATATAGGGCATGAGGTTATTGGGGATGCCGTTGGGGTCCTCGCCGATGAGGCCGGACTTGTGCGCACCAATGGGGTTGAAGTAGCGCAGCAGGGCCACGTTCAGGCTGGGGTCTGCCTTGCACACATCCTGCAGGATGCGCTCGGTGAACACCTTGGTCGTGCCGTAGGGGTTGGTGGTGGCACCGGTGGGGAAGTCCTCGGTGATGGGCACGCTGGCGGGGTCGCCATAGACGGTTGCGGAAGAGCTGAACACGAAGTTGTGGCAGTTGTGATGGCGCATCACGTCCAGAATGACCAGCGTGCAGTTGAGGTTGTTGTAATAGTATTCAATGGGCTTGGAAACACTCTCGCCCACTGCCTTGTAGGCTGCAAACTGGATCACAGCAGTAATGTCCGGGCACTCAGAGAAGATGTGCTCCACATCCTCGTGCTTGGTCATATCTGCCTTGTAAAAGCGGAAGTCCTTGCCGGTGATCTGCTTGATGCGGTCCAGCACCACCGGAGATGCATTATAATAGTTATCTGCCACAACAACGTCGTAGCCAGCGTTCAACAGTTCGATGCAGGTGTGGCTGCCGATATAACCGGCGCCGCCGGAAACCAAAATTGCCATAGCCCAGTACCTCTCTCACTTATTTACATTACAGTTGATGCCGGCATTCCCCGGCCTTGCCTAAAGAATACCGCTTTTATGGCTCAGAATCAAGGGATGCGTTTTCTATTTAGATGAATTTTTGTTGCATCTTTGTTTTTGAGGTTTTGATTTAAAAACGTTTTTTGGCATTTTGTCATGGATAAAAGGCACGGTTTGTGCAAAACATAGAAATGGGGACGGGAGAACCCTCTCAGTCACGGCTTACGCCGTGCCAGCTCCCCCGAAGGGGGAGCTTTATTCGCGCTGACCGGAAGATTCCAAAAAGCTCCCCCTTCGGGGGAGCTGGCTGCGACCATCGGGAGCAGACTGAGAGGGTTGTCGCCGTAGGCGACTGGGGGAGTTCTCCTCCTGCCACGCAAAAAACGTCTGCCGGAGCAGACGTTTTTGTGTGGTGCATCATTTTTTACAATTTTCCGCACTGCTTGCCGGTGAAAAAGCGCAGGGTGGTGGTGGCGCGGAACACCTTGCCTGCCCGCAGCACCGTGGTGGGGAACTCCGGGTGGGAAGGGCTGCAGGGGTAGTGCTGGGTCTCCAGCGCAAAGCCGCCGTACTTCTGCATGGGCACGCCGCCCTTGCCGGGGGTGGGGCAGTCCTGCAAAAAGTTTCCGGTGTACAACTGGATGCCCGGCTGGGTGGTGTACAGCTTCATGCTGATGCCGGTCTTTTCACTGGTGACCCATGCGCAGATGCTCTGGCTGGAGCCGCGGGCGCGGTCGATCACAAAGCAGTGGTCGTAGCCACCGCCCACCATGGTGGTCTGGGCAAAGCCGGTATCGATATCCCGGCCAATGAGCTTTCCCTCGGTAAAATCCATGGGGGTGTTTGCCACCGGCAGAATGGCACCGGTGGGGCAGGTCTGATTGTTGCCTTCCAGATAGTTGGAGGCATAGATGCGCAGCTTCTGGCCCAGAATATCGCCCTCACCGTTCAGGTTGAAGTAGCTGTGGTTCGTGAGGTTCACGATGGTATCCGCATCCGAAGAGACGCGGTAATCCATGCGGAAGGTATTGTCCTCGGTGAGGGTATAGCGCACCGCCAACTTCAGGTTGCCGGGGAAGCCGTCTTCGCCGTCCGGGCTCTCGGCCTCCATCAGCAGGGTATCGCCAAAGGCCTTCACCCGGTACAGCTTACGGGAGAAGCAGCCGTGCAGATGGTTGGGGCCGTTGTTGGCTTCCAGCTGGTAAGTCTTGCCGCCCACGCTGAAGGTGGCATTCTCGATGCGGTTGGCATAGCGGCCCACGAACGCGCCGCAGCAGGTGCTGCCGGAGGACGTGAAGTCATCCTCATAATCTGCCATGGTGTCGTGGCCCAGCACGACATCCACCGGGCCGTTCTTGGCCGGAACGATGATGTTTTTAATGATGCATCCGTAGTCCAGAACGCTCACCGTCAGGCCGCCGGGGTTGGAAAGGATGTACTCTGTAACATTTGCGCCCTGTTTGGTCACACCGAAGGGCTTGGAGCGGATCTGTGCCATTGGGCATTCGCCTCCTCAGATTTTACTCGGACATACAGTCAGGCAGACTTCCACTGTATTCTATCTTATTTATGATTATATCACAGTTTTCTATCTTTGTGGGGAACGGATTTTAGAATTTGCATCCAATTTTTCCAGCTATTTTTTGTTGAAATTATTCAGGTAGCGGGGTATGCAGCCAGAAAGATGTGCTTCCCTCGCAGAGCGTTTTCGCGTGGATTGAGTTTTATGCCTTTTGCAAAAAACATTGCCGCCGGATACGTTCTCTTTTGCGTGCCAAAAGAGAACCAGAAAAGCACCCGCTACTTTCGAGGCGCGGGAGGCACGAATTAAGGGCTGCTCGCCCTTAATAATCCCAAAGAAGATGGGCTCCATACAAAAAATCCAAGCCGCTCCGCTAAAGGATTTTTTGTGTTACGCCGATTTACAGTCGCTTGCGCGACGAAACGTAAGGGCAACAGCATATTTTCATGCTGACGCGAATGCTCCCGCAGGGAGCCAGCGTCAGCAAATGCCGTTACGGCCTTTCCCGTGAAAACGCAATGCCGGGCGGTCCGCAGACCGCCCGGCATTGCTCTATTATAAATAATTCTTCCGCTGATGATACGCAAAGCAAAGCGGCGCGCATTCTAAATCGTCATGCTGTCGTCAGGCTTCCGGCTGTGCCGTGCCCGCAGACTTCTGCGCCGCAATGAACTCGGCTGCATCGTCCGGGATGTCGTCCAGATCATCGTCGCTGCCAACATCCACGTTGAGCGGCGGCTTCTTGAACAGGATATCGTACAGCACCGGAACGATATACAGGGTCATCAGGGTGGCGTAGCTCAGGCCGCAGATGATGACGATGGCCATGCCGCTCATCAGCTGGCTTGCCATATCGCCGCTGAACACCAGCTGCAGCATGGCCAGCACGGTGGTCAGGGTGGTCATGAGGATGGGGCGCATACGGGTCTTGCCGGTAGCCACCAGCGCAGCGCGGCGCTCCATGCCGCCAATGCGCAGCTGGTTTGCATAGTCCACGAACACGATGCCGTTGTTGACAACAGTGCCCATCAGCACGATGAAGCCCATCAGGGAGATCATGGTGAGCTGCTGGCCGGTGATCAGCAGCCCCAGCAGGCCACCGGTAAAGGCCAGCGGCACCGTGAACAACACGATGAAGGGGGACAGCAGGCTCTGGAACTGTGCCACCATGACCAGATATACAAAGGGCAGGGCCAGAGCCATCCACTGCACCATTTCGTTCACCATGTAGTCGGTGCCCTCGGTCTCGCCGCCCAGCGTGGTGCTGCAGCCCTCCGGCATCTCACCGCTGGCCGCGTACTCATCCAGCTTCTTCTGCAGCACGCGGGACTGCACCATGGTGTTGTAGCCATCCAGCGTATCTGCCGTAACGGTGACATACTCGGTCTGGTTCTCGCTGGTAATGGCATCCGGTGCGGTGCCGGTGGTCCAGCTGGCGATATCGTTCAGGGTGCAGGTACCATTGGTCACTGTGCCGTCTGCCGACATTTCGGTGGTCTCAAAGGTAAGCTCCATCATGTTTTCCTTGGTGACAGGGTCCAGATTGTCCGTGATCTGGACATCCATGGTGGTGCCGTTCACCGTGACGGGGGTCTGGGCGGTGGCGGTGGTGGTGAGCTTTGCCGCGATCTGCTGGTACACCTGCGCAACGGTCAGGCCGTAGGCGCGCACCTTGTCGCGGTCCACCTTCAGGATGATGGTGGCATCGCCGCTGCCAAGGCCGTTGTCCGCATTGGCAAAGCCCTCGGTATCGTTGACGATCTCCATTACCTTCTCGGAAACGGTGGTCAGCGTTTCCGGATCCTTGCCGTAGACCTTGACCGACAGGCCGGTGGCCAGCTGGCTGGTCAGATCATCGGTCATGCCGTACAGCTTGACCTCAGCGGTGCAATTCTCGATCTGGGACACTGCATCCTCCATGGCCTGCCGGGTCTTTTCCACCTCACGGGAGGAAAGGCTCTCGCTCATCATAACGTTGATCTTGTATCTGCCGTAGGCATTGGCGGAGTTCAGGATATCGGTAATGGCGGTGGGCAGGCCCAGCTGGCTGATATCCAGACCGGCCATGCTGGTGTCGAGGGTGATGCCCACCTCTTCCACGTTTTCTACATTCAGGGCCGCCTCTGCCACCTGACCCGCAATGGCATAGGATTCCTCCTTGGTCAGGCCGTCAGCGGTGGACAGGGTGATCTGCGCCTCGTTGCTGGTGATGCTGGGCAGCAGCTCCACGCCCATGTTCAGCACCTGCCAGCCGCTGAACACCAGCAGCACCACCGCCGCGATCAGGGGCAGGGCACGGTGCTGCAGGCACCATTCCAGACTATGGGCATACTTTTCCTGCACCTTTTCAAACCAGGCAAGGCGCTTGGGTTCAGCTTTTTTCAGCACAGTAGAGGATGCCGCCGGGACCACCGTGAGCGCCACGATGAGGGAGGCCATCAGGCAGTAACCGATGCACAGGGACATGGGCATCATCAGGCTGCGCACAATGCTGGCCGAGAACACCACCGGCAGGAACACGCACACCGAGGTAAGGGTGGAGGCCACCACCGACATGCCCACCTGTTTTGTGCCCTGCACGGCAGCGCGGGCCGCAGGCACGCCGCGGCTGCGCAGACGGTAGACGTTCTCAATGACGACCACCGAGTTATCCACCAGCATACCAATGCCGAGGGAAAGGCCGGCCAGGGTCATCACGTTCAGGTCCAGCCCGGTAAAGTACATGAGCACCACCGCAAACAGAACGGACAGCGGGATGCTGATGCCGACCACGAGGGTGGGCTTGATATCCTTCAGGAAGATGGCCAGCACGATGATGGCCAGTGCAGCGCCCACCACCATGCTGGTGAGGATGCTGTTGATGACGATGGTGATGTAGTTGCCCTGATTGGACAGCACCACCATGTGCAGGCCGTCGTATTGTTTTTCCAGCTCTTTAAATGCGGTCAGGCAGTTGTCGGAGACCTCGCCTGCACTGGAAGTTGCATTCTTATAGATTTTGAGGATGGATGCCTTTTCGCCGTTCAGGCGGGTGTAGCTGTCGGCGGAGTTATCAATGACCTCCACATCCGCCACATCAGAAAGGCGCACGTCGCCGTAGCCCTCCACATGCAGCAGCAGGGCACCGCTGATATCCTTCACACTGTTGTACTCTTCGCCGACTTTCAGCAGCCAGGACTCGCCGTCCTTATCCTGCACGTAACCGGCCGGCATGGAGAAGTTCTGGGCATAGATGAGCTGCGCCAGCGTTTCAATGTCCAGCTGCTTTGTCACATCGGCCTGTGCCAGAGCGTTGGTCTTGGCCGTCTCGTACTCTGCCTTGGCAGCCTCCAGCTGCTTTTCGTACTCGTTCAGCATTTCACGCGCTTCGGTGAACTGCATATAGGCGTTGAGCTGCTGCTGGGAGAAGCTGCCCAGTGCGCCGGAGAACTCGGTCATCAGCTGGGGCACATTGTCCATGGCCTTGATGGTGCTTTCCAGGGTGTTATAGACCACATTCAGGCTTTCCTGCAGCTGCATCTCATTGGCAAGATCCTCTGCGGTGCTGCCTTCGGAGCCGGTCTCGGTGTTCACGCGCTCCTGCAGCTTCTGCAGGGCGGTAGTGAGCTTATCGGTAATGGTGCGCAGCTCAGCCACAATATCGATCAGAGAGTCGATATCCCGCATACCGGTCTCGTTGAACTTGTCCATGACCTTCTGCAGACCGTCGCGCACCTCGATCAGGGCCTGCTGGATCTCAGGCTCCTTGACCACAGCGATCAGGCTGTTCACGCTCTCCAGAAGAGCCTGCGCCTGCGCGCGCACCGTTTCCACTGCGGCGCCCACCTCGGTGCTCATCTGGCTCATGACCGAGTTGGACACCGTATTGCCAAAGTTTTTCAGCTGCTTTTCGTATTCCTTGCGTCCGGCGGTGATCTGTGCCTCGGCGCTTTCCAGCTGGGAGCGGGCTGCAGCCAGCTGGGTATCGATCAGTTCCAGCAGCTTTGCGTTGATCTCGTCGATCTTATCCTGATTGAGCTGCACCTGCACCAGCTTTTCCACCAGACCGCTGGACGAAACGCTGGACACACCGCCCTTGCGCTGCACTTCCGGCACAAGGGTGTTCTGGATAAACTCAGAAAGCTCGTACTGGTCGGCACCTTCGCGGCTGACAGCCACCGTCATGAAAGCGTTCATGTTCAGGCTGTACTCAATGATGGAGGGGGTCAGGCAGGTGCTGGGCAGGTCGCTTTTGGCCTGATCCAGCTTGTTGGACACCTTGACCAGCGCGCTGTTCATATCCGTATCCTCGGTAAACTCCATCAGCAGCAGGCTGTAGTTTTCTGCCGATGTTGCGGTGATCTTGGACACGCCCGGCACTGTGAGCGAGTTCTGCAGCACATCCGAGACCTCGCTCTCCACGCGCTCCGGGCTTGCGCCAGGATACACGGTGACCACCATCAGATACGGTGTGTTCACGTTGGGCAGCAGGTTCGTATCCATCTTTGTGACCGCCACAAAGCCCAGGATCAGGATCATGACCACTGCAACCAGCACCGTAAACGGCTTTTTGACACTGAATTTTTCCATTTTCTCCTACCGTTTCTCTGCCTTGCCGCAAAGCAGGACAGCTGCTTTCCCTGCGGGAAAGGCTACACTTCAACATTTTTATTATACACGCAAGCCCCCGCCTTGCAAGAGCGGGGTGGGATTCTTTTGCGATTCTTTAGATACTTTCGCAAGATTTTAACATTTGCCGTTCCGTTTTTCCATTTTCCGGCTGCGGGTGCGACCAAATTCGGTCAGTCTTCCTTTATGGATACGCGGCAGCAGGGCAGATTGTTGCACCTTTTTAAAATTTTTCTGCCAAAGCGCCAGAGCCGCTTTTTGTTTTTTGCGTGGAAATGTGCATTTGAATATGTTATACTAGAGTACAGAATGGATCAGCAGGCTCTTTTTCGAGCCTTATCCTATAGATTCGACCGATAAAAACGAGGAACACTATGAAAAAAGTCATCTCCGTCCGTTTCAAAGAGAACGGCAAAAGCTATTATTTTGATCCCGCCGGGGCCGACATCAAAACCGGCGAATACGTGATCGTGGAGACCGCCCGCGGCATTGAGTGCGGCGAGGTGGTGCAGGGCGTGAGGGAGATCGCCGATGCGGCAGTGCCCAAGGCCCTCAAGCCCATTACCCGCATGGCCGACAGCGTGGATATCCGCCGGATGCGCCAGAACCGTGAGGACGAAAAGCGCGCCTACCGCACCTGTCAGGAGTGCATTGCCCGCCACGGCCTGGAAATGAAGCTTGTGGAGGCCGAGTATACCCTAGACCGCTCCAAGATCATGTTCTACTTTACCGCCGATGGCCGCGTGGACTTCCGCGAGCTGGTCAAGGATCTGGCCGGTATCTTCCACACCCGCATCGAGCTGCGCCAGATCGGCGTGCGGGACGAGAGCAAGATGATCGGCGGCCTTGGCATCTGCGGCCAGCCCTTCTGCTGCAGCCGCTTTTTAAAGGACTTCCAGCCCGTCTCCATCAAGATGGCCAAGGAGCAGGGCCTTTCGCTGAACCCCACCAAGATCAGCGGTGCCTGCGGCCGGCTGATGTGCTGCCTTGCCTACGAGGAAAACGCCTACGAGTACCTGAACAGCATCATGCCCATGGTGGGCAGCACCGTGCGCACGCCGGACGGTCTTGGCACCGTGCTGGAGGTGAACCCGGTCTCCGGCTACCTGCGGGTGCGCTGCGGCACCGAGAGCCTTTCGCCCCGTTACTATAAGGTGGGTGTGTGCGAATATATCAGCGGCGGCAAGCGTGCGCCCCGCCGCCCGGACCCGGACGACGATTACTCCGGCGTGCGCAACCCGGCCCCGGTGGTGGCTTCCTCCGACGATGGCGAAAAGCGCTGCGCGGGCGGCGGCTGCGCCCGGAAGCGCGCTGCCGAAAAGGAGTGAGGGACGCGCCGGAGGTTCTGAAGGGTTAGTCTGCTAAAACTAACTGTTCTTCGTGATTTTTGCCAAAAAACTCCTGCAAATTTGGCCATAAGTTAGCCTGTGCTTTTGTGCAACCCAACAAAAAACAGACTTTTGTGTTTTTCGGGTCACGGTTAGTCTTGCCTTTTCTCACCTGCTTTGTTAAAATGCAGGCAAGGATATGATTTCCGGAGAGACATGCACAGCCGTGCCATACATGACTCTTCATACAATACTTCGGGCACGGAGATAAAAAGGAGAGTTTATTATGGCACACAAGGTTTCTGACGCATGTGTTGGCTGCGGCGCTTGCGAGGGCGCTTGCCCGGTTGGCGCTATCACCGTTGATGGTGTTGCTTCTGTGAATGCAGACGCTTGCATCGACTGCGGCGCTTGCGAGGGTGCTTGCCCCACCGGTGCTATCACTGCTGAATAATTTTAGCAGCTGCACAAAAAACGCATCAAAAGCAGCAGGCCTGTCCAAAGCAGGTCTGCTGCTTTTTTGTTTTGCAGTAATTCGCACAAATTCCCCGAGCAATTCCACGCATTTTTTTGAGAGGGTACGGCACACTTATCTATGGAACATTCTACCGAAGTCTTGTATAATAGAACTATGGTTTATTGCTCGCCGGAGCATCGTTTTGGCTCCGACGCGCTGCTGCTGGCCCGTTTCTGTGAGCCAAAGCGCGCCCAGAAGGCCGCAGACCTGTGCTCCGGCTGCGGCATCGTGGCGCTGGAATGGCACGACCGCGGCCACCGCGGCCCCTGCATGGGGCTTGAGCTCCAGCCCGAGGGCAGCGCCCTGCTTTCCGCTGCGGTGCAGGAGCAGGACATCGGGCACATTGAGCCTGTCTGTGCCGACCTGCGCGCTTTCCGGCAGGGCGAGGGAAGTTTTGACGTGTGTGCGTGCAATCCGCCCTATTTCACGGATGGGCCCCAAAGCCAAAACGCAGCCCACGCCCTTGCCCGGCACGAGAACACCTGCACACTGGACGATGTGTGCCAGTGTGCGTTCCGCCTTTTGAAGGACGGCGGGCGCTTTGCGCTGTGCCACCGGCCGGAACGGCTGGCGGAGGTGCTGGCGGTGCTGCGGGCCAACCGGCTGGAGCCGAAGCGGCTGGCCTTTGTAAAGAATAAGGCGGACGGCGCGCCATGGCTCTTCCTTGTGGAAGCGCAGAAGAACCGCAAGACCGGCCTGCGGGTGGAGCCGGATGTGTTGATCAGCGCCGGTGCGGCGTTATATGGGAGGTAAACTATGGCAGGAACTCTTTATATCGTGGCAACGCCCATCGGCAATCTGGACGATATGCCGCCGCGCGTAGCGGCCACCTTTGGCGCGGCAGACTTTATTGCCGCCGAGGACACCCGTGTGACCATGAAGCTGCTGAACTTTCTGGGCCTGAAAAAGCCCATGGTCAGCTACTATGAGCACGCCCTGCAGAAGGGTGAGGGCATCCTGCGCCGCATTGAAGCAGGCGAGAGCTGTGCCCTGTGCAGTGATGCGGGCATGCCCTGCGTCTCCGACCCGGGCGAGGTGATCGTGCGGGACGCACTGGCCCGGGGCATCAAGGTAGTGCCAGTACCGGCGGCTTCCGCCTGCGTCACAGCGCTGGCCGTGTCCGGGCAGGACACCTCCCGCTGGGTGTTCGAGGGCTTTCTGCCCGTGAACCGCAAGCAGAAAAAGGAACGCCTTGCTGAGCTTTTGCAGGAAAAGCGCACCACCATCTTTTACGAAGCGCCCCACAAGCTGCGCACCACGCTGGACGATCTGGCCAATGCCTTTGGCGCAGACCGCAGCATCACCCTGTGCCGGGAGCTGACAAAGCTGCACGAGGATATCTGGAAGACTACCCTCGGCGAGGCGGTGGAGCACTACAAGACCAACGAGCCGCGCGGCGAGTATGTGCTGGTGATGGCCGGTGCGCCGGAGACCGCCGACCCGGAGCAGGAGCTGACGCTGGAGCAGGCAGCGCAGCGGGCGCTGGAGCTGACCGGGCAGGGCTTTGGCCCCACCGCCGCAGCCAAGGCGGCGGCACAGGGCACACCTTATTCTAAAAGCGAAGTGTACAAGCAGCTGCTGGTATTGCAACAGGGCCAGCAGGCTGGTGAATGACAGCATCTCAGGTAAATGGTAATAGAGGAGGACCCCTTTTGTGACAAAGCTTCTGGTTTTGAGCGACAGCCACGGCGGACGTGCCGCCATTGAGCGCGTGCTGATGAAAGAGAGCAAAAGCATCGATGCCCTGATCTTTCTGGGCGACGGCCTGCGGGATCTGGAACTGGCTCTGACGCTGTACCCCAAGCTGCGGGCCTACTCGGTGGCGGGCAACTGCGATTACGGCGCACTGGAACCCACCGACGGCCTTGCCGCCTTTGACGGCGTGGTGATCTTTTACACCCACGGTCATATGTACGGTGTGAAATACGATCTGGATACGCTGGCAGATGCCGCATCTGCCCGGGGAGCCGAGGTGGCGCTGTTCGGCCACACCCACATCCCCCATGCAGAGACCCGCAGCGGGGTGTTCCTGTTCAACCCCGGCTCCTGCGGCCGGTGTTACACCGGGCCGGACACCTACGGCATCCTGACGCTGGACGAAGGCAAAGTGACCGCCTATGAACATAAAGAGGTACCCAAACAATGAGCATCAATGAGGTGCGCTATCTGCCGGAATGCGGCAGCACCAACGCTTACGTGAAGGAACATTTTGAGGAGTTCGGCCCGGTGGGTGCGGTGTATACCGAGAATCAGACCGCAGGCCGGGGCCGCCTTGGCCGCAGCTGGGTGAACGCCGAGGGCAAGGCCCTGTATTATACAGCAGCCATCCGGGAACCGCTGGCCCAGCCTGCCACCCTGCCGCTGCTGGCAAGCCTTGCCGTGCGCACCCAGCTCAAGCTGCGCTACGGCGTGGACTGCCAGATCAAGTGGCCCAACGACCTTCTGCTCAATGGCAAAAAGGTCGTGGGCATCCTGTGCGAGAGCGTGAGCTACGGCTACCAGCAGCAGGGCCGGGGCATTTTGTGCGGCATCGGCATCAATCTGGCCCAGCCGCAGAGCTACTTTGATGCCGCCGGTCTGCCCAACGGCACCTCGCTGGCGCTGCAGGGCGCAAAGGTGGATCTTTCCACCGACCCCGCATGGCTGGCCGAGGGCCTGACCGACTTTGGCTTTGACCGCAACATGTATGTGTTTGCCCGCGATGGCTTTGCACCCTTCCGGGAGGAATACAAGGCCGCCTGCGTCAATCTGGGCCGCCGGGTCACTTTTGACCTGCCGGACGGCGGGCAGGGTGCAGGCGAAGCCGTCGATGTGGACGAAGAGGGCCGTCTGGTGGTGCGCACCGACAGCGGCGAAGTGCACGTTTTTACCGGCGAAGTATCGGTGCACGGCATCTACGGGGCCGTCTGAGTTTTATAGAACTGTACGCTCCACGCAGACAGTTTTAAGCCTGCATGGAGTTTCTTTGCACATTTTTGCTCGATTTTTCCGCAAAACGCTTGAATTCACGAACTTTTTGTGAATTTGTTGTGTACATTTCCAGTTGCCAATTCAGCCATACTTTAGTATAATAGAGTATGTGCCAGCGTATCCTTTGTTGGACAGGATGCGCGTGTTTTAGGAAATAGGAAAACAGACAGCACAAGCGCCCTGCCCCAAAGACAAGGCGCTTGTGCTGTCGCAAGGAGAGCAAACATGAAAGATCAAGAATCCTTCAAGCCGTATATTCCTGCGGAAAAGATCACCGCAGAAATGACGGCGACCTCTGTGATCATGGGCATCATCCTGTCCGTGGTCTTCGGCGCTGCAAACGCTTATCTGGGCCTGCGCGTCGGCATGACTGTTTCTGCCTCCATCCCGGCAGCAGTCATTTCCATGGGCGTGATCCGCGTCCTGCTCAAGAAGAACTCCATTCTGGAGAGCAACATGGTGCAGACCATCGGTTCCGCAGGCGAGAGCCTGGCCGCCGGTGCCATCTTCACCATGCCCGCACTGTTCCTGTGGGCAAAAGAGGGCCTGTGCGACAAGCCCAGCATCCTGGAGATCACCCTGATCGCCCTGTGCGGCGGCATTCTGGGCGTTCTGTTCATGGTGCCCCTGCGCAACGCCCTGATCGTCAAGGAGCACGCCACCCTGCTGTACCCGGAAGGCACCGCCTGTGCAGACGTTCTGCTGGCCGGTGAAGAGGGCGGTGCAAACGCCTCCACCGTGTTCTCCGGCATGGGTCTGGCAGCCATCTTCAAGTTCATCGTCGATGGCCTGAAGATGATCCCCGCCGACATTGCCGTGGCCTTCAGCTCCTTCAAGGGTGCTCTGGGCATGGAAGTGTACCCCGCTCTGCTGGGCGTGGGCTACATCGTCGGCCCCAAGACCGCTTCCTACATGTTCACCGGTTCTCTGGTGGGCTGGATGGTCATTATCCCGCTGATCTGCCTGTTCGGCGCAAACATCTCCCTGTACCCGGCAGCAGCCGGCACCACCATTGCTGATCTGTATGCAGCAGGCGGTGCAGACGCCATCTGGTCCAACTACGTCAAGTATATCGGCGCAGGTGCCATTGCTACCGGCGGTATCATCTCGCTGATCAAGAGCCTGCCTCTGATCGCATCCACCTTCCGTGATGCCATGAAGAGCATGAAGGGCGGCAGTGCTTCCGGCACCTCCCGTACCGAGAAGGACCTGCCCATGCCCTTTATTCTGGGCGGCATCCTGCTCATCATCCTCATCATCTGGCTGGCTCCGGCCATCCCCGTCAGCCCGCTGGGTGCTCTGCTGATCGTCATCTTCGGCTTCTTCTTCTCCACCGTCTCTGCACGTATGGTCGGCATGATCGGCAGTTCCAACAACCCGGTCTCCGGCATGACCATTGCCACCCTGCTGATCGCTACCATGATCCTGAAGGCCACCGGCAACGTTGGCATCGAGGGCATGATCGGCTCCATGGCCATCGCCTCTGTCATCTGCATCTGCGCTGCCATTGCTGCGGATACCTCTCAGGACCTGAAGACCGGCTACCTGCTGGGTGCGACCCCGGTCAAGCAGCAGATCGGTGAGCTGATCGGCGTTATTGCCGCCGGTCTGGCCATCGGTGGTGTGCTGTACCTGCTGGACAGCGCATGGGGCTACGGCGGTGCCGAGGTCCCCGCACCGCAGGCTACCCTGATGAAGATGATCGTTGAGGGCATCATGGGCGGCAACCTGCCCTGGAACCTGGTGTTCACCGGTGTGTTCCTTGCCATTGCTCTGGAGGTCCTGCGCATCCCCGTGATGCCGTTCGCCATCGGCCTGTATCTGCCCATCTACCTGAACACCTCCATCATGATCGGCGGTGTTGTGCGCTGGTTCATGGACAGCCGCAAGAATGTTGACGCGAAGCTCAAGGAAGAGCAGACCACCACCGGCACCCTGTTCTGCGCCGGTATGATCGCAGGCGAGGGCCTTGTGGGCATCCTGCTGGCTATGTTTGCCGTGTTTGGCATCAGCACTGCCCTGAGCATTGATCTGGGCAACATTGGCGGCGTGGTTCTGATGATCGTGATGATCGCATGCCTGCTGGCCTTCTCCATGAAGAAAAAGAAGAACTGATGAGTAAGAAAAAGCAGTCCATCAACTATCTGGACCTCATTCCGCAGCGGGCGGAAACCCTGCGCTGGCACACAGATGAAGCCACCGGCCTTATCACCCTTGAGGTGGAGAACACCGGTGTGTTCAACACGATCGCGCAAAAAGTGTTTCATAAACCGCGCACCACACAGGTGCATCTGGACGAGACCGGCAGCTATCTCTGGCCGCTGATCGACGGCCAGAAGACCGTTGCAGACCTTGCTGAATGCATGAAGCAGCAGTTCGGCGAAAAAGCCGAACCGCTGTATCCGCGCATTATCAAGTATTTCCAGATCGTGGAATCTTACCACTTCATCAAGTTCCTCAACCAATAAGCGCAAAAGAAGCGGCGCTCAGAGCCTGTTGCAAGGCACTGAGCGCCGCTTTTCTTATTCTTTTTTGCTGCTCCAATCTACCGCATCTGCGGCCATGGCATTTTATCTTCTGCGCCTTCTCTTTTTGAGGTTCAGCGAGCCGCCGCCCGCGGCAAGAGTGACCGCCGTTAATGCAGCGAGGATGAACACCAGTGCACACAGCAGAAGCACTGTCGCCTTCATGTCGGTGCGGAAATCAGAGACATACTCCTTGTGGGTCACAAGGTCTACCGTGCCCACTTCATCGCCGTCCAGATACACGGTGGCTGTACCCACCACACTGCCGCTCTTGACGGTGGCCGCAATGCTCTCCGGCAGGTCGAAGGAGTAGGTAACGATATCATCCGCGTGGCCGTAGCCGCTGACCGGTGCGGCAGCATACAGCTCCACTGCCGGTTCAGTGCGGCACTTGGTCAGCGCCACAGTGGCGATCTCGGTCTGGGTGTCCACCAGCGGGCGGTCGGCAAAGCTGGCAAAGGCCCAGTCGAACAGATCATCGCACTCGGCAAAGAGGTGGTCCGGCGTATCGCAGCCAAGGATCACCAGCCCGTAGGTGTGTCCGTCCTTTTCCGCAAAGGCCACGATGCAGCGGCCTGCCAGCGTGGTAAAGCCGCCTTTGACCCACCGGACATACTCCCGGTAATTGGCGCTCTCGCTGTTCATCAGGCTGTTGGAGCTGCTGATGGTGTGCTCAGCCTTGCGCAAGTTGGTAGCCGGCAGCACATAGCTGGCGGTGCCCGCCACCTGTGCAAAGGTCTGGTTTGCCGCACAGGCGGCGGCGATCTTTGCCAGATCCTGCGCGGTGGACACGTTGCCGTAGTCAAACAGGCCGTGGGCACAGGTAAAGTTCGTGCCGGTGCAGCCCAGCTCCTGGGCACGGGCGTTCATCTGCTTGACGAAATCCAGCACGCTGCCGCCCACATCGTAGGCAATGACACTGGCGGCGTCGTTGGCGCTGACGATGAGCATGGCGTTCAGCAGGTCGATGCGGCGCACCGTCTCGCCGATGCGCAGGCCCATAGTGGTGCCGTTGGCGTTCTGGATATCCCGGAACTCCTGGGTCAGCGCGGTGGGCACGGTCACTTCACCGTTCAGATCCTTGCCGCTTTCCAGCAGCAGCAGGGCCGTCATGAGCTTGGTCAGGCTGGCAACATACTGCTGCTGGCCGGCGTTCTGGTTCAGGATGGTCTTGCCGGTGTCGGCGTTGAACAGGTACACCGCCTCGGTCTCGCTGGCGGTCTGGATGGGCATGGGATATACCGCAAGGCCCGGCAGTGCAGCAGCAGCGGCCAGTGCCAGCGTGAGCACCAGCGCCGTCATGCGGCGGAAGATGGTGTTTTTGAACATGAGCGTGCCCCCTTGTATCTGCTTGCCGACGCACGGCAAAAATTTTTGTTTTGAAACAGCTCCTACTTGCCGGAAAGGCTCTGGCTTGCTATACTACTTTAAAGAATACCATAAACCAGCCAAAAGAGAAAGAGAGAAAGGCGGTTTTTAACAATGTTTCTGTCCTTTTGTGGAAAAGTTCCCCGCAATGAGGGGGCTGCGTTCGTTGCGCCCAACGCCACCGTGCAGGGCGATGTGATCCTGAAAGCCGGTTCCACGGTGTGGTACGGTGCTGTGCTGCGCGGCGACGACGGCACTTTGACCATTGGCGAAAACTCCAACGTGCAGGATAACGCCGTGCTGCACTGCGATGTGGGCGGTGCTGTAATGCTGGGCAAAAGCGTCACCGTGGGCCACGGTGCCCTTGTGCACGGGTGCACGGTAGGGGATGGCAGCCTCATCGGAATGCACGCCACCCTGCTCAACCACTGCGTCGTGGGCAAAAACTGCATCATCGGCGCGGGTGCGCTGGTGCCGGAGAGCATGGTGATCCCGGACGGCTCGGTGGCCGTGGGCGTGCCCGCAAGGGTCATCAAGCAGATAAGCCCCGCACAGGCCGAGGCCAACCTGCACAACGCCGCCCACTACGTGGAGCACGGCAAGCTTCACGCCGCCGAGCTTGCCAAGGGCTGACCCTGTGCCGATTTTACAGTTTTTTACCATATTTTTTCGTCTTTCCGCCAAAAAGCCGACATTTTAATTGACACCTGCGGTCTTGTCTGCTATAGTGAAATTGGCAGTTTATGTCATTCTGGAATACCAGAATTTTTGTACACCGCGCTGTTTGGTTTTTTTCATTGGGGGAATTTTGTAAAAAGTTCATTGCGGGATGTTTTTTCACAGAAATGTAATGACTTTTCACTTAAAATCGGGTATACTATACCTTGCGGGGAGGCGGGGCCGCAACCGTCTTTCCGCACATGATTCCTCCTCACACCAAAGCAATACCCCAAACAGAAACTCCCTCCGGTGTACCGCAAGCGCCGGAGGGAGTTTCTGTTTGCATCAGCTTTTGTATTTTATGATTCCCTGCAATCAAAGGAGAGATTTTTATGTCTGAACTGATTACCCGCCGTACTTTTTTAAAGGCCACTGGTGCCGCTGCACTGGCCGTTGCCGCAAGCGGTATGCTGGCAGGCTGCGGCGATGGCTATGATGCCTTGCTGAACCCTCCGACACTTCCCTCTGTCAGCGACCACTATCAGGCAGATAATTTTTCGATCGGAATGAGTTCCTTCTCCGGCTGCACCTCCAATTCCCAGCACGAATCCAGCGAAAGCCGCGGTTATTATCTCTATGCTGCTGTCTCGTTCCAGGCTGTCAACAGTCAGGTCGTTCTGCGCACCTCTGACTTTACATTTGCCTTTGATAATGAGCCGTTCAAGACCAACAAGCCTTCCTGCACCAGTATCGGCAACTTTACTCTGAACAGCAGTACGGAGAAATATGTTCCCGTCACACAGAGACCGATTCCCGTAAGTTCTTCTACTACGATTCCGATCTGGATCCGGCTTGGCGACTATCTTGAGATCCCCACCTACCATATCGGCGGTTTTACCGTCACATATAAAAACAAATACCGGTTCAAATATTCCAGCCCGGATGATTCCATCCCTACCTTTGCAACGATCTGAAAAAATGGCCCGACAAATCTGTCGGGCCATTTTTATTACAGCGCGCGGAACTTTGCCGCAAACACGCTGAGCACGATCTTGGGGTTCACCTGCGCGCCAAGGCGCTGGATGGCAGCATCTGCCAGCCGCAGGGCACGCTGGGCGGCAATGCCCTGCACCGGTGCGTGGGGGCTTTGCCGCAGGCCCGCAGCGGCCACCGCACGGAAGTCCGTCAGCAGGGCGGCGGCTCCGGCCTTGTCCTTTTCGTAGGCGGCCAGCAGGCAGGCTGCGGCATAGCTGTCACGGTCGGCAGCAGCCTTTGCCAGCTGCAGGGCCTTTTCCACCTGTGCGGTGCGGGCTTCGTCCTGTGCGGCGGCAAGCACCGTGCCAATGTGACCGTCGAACAGTTCGCTGTACAGCGCGGCCGTCTTTTTGTCCACCCCCTGTGCGGCGCAGTAGCGGGCGCACTGCTCCGGCGAGACAGGAGCCACTGCAAAGCTGACGCAGCGGCTGCGGATGGTGGGCAGTACGCCTGCCAGCGAATCCGCCGTAAGCAGGAACAGCACCCCCTCCGGCGGCTCTTCCATCACCTTCAGCAGGGCATTGGCGGATTCCTCGTTCATTTTTTCCACATGGTAGAGCAGCACGGCACGGCCCTCGGCCGAAAGGCTGGTGTTGAAGATCTCGCTGCGCATAGCCTTGACCTGACTGACCAAATATTTGCCGCCTGCGCCCATACCGGCAACGCTGATCGCTTCACGCACGATGCCGGTCTCCACATGGCCGCTGTCGCGGTCGCCGGGCTTACCCACAGCACGGCAGCATTCGCCCCGCAGAAGGGCCTCAGCGGGCGCTCCGCCTGCAGGGTAAAGATAATCTGCCGCAATGCAGCGGGCCGCAAAACCGGCTCCAAGGCCCTCTTCTCCCACCAGCAGCACGCTGTGGGTCAGGCGGCGGGCTGCCAGCATCAGCTGCACGCTGCTTTTCAGTTCTGCATTGCCCTCCATGCGGTCCAGCATCATGGTGTTTCTCCTTATCTTCTGTTTCTCCGCTTCCACTGCTCACGGCGTACCCATGCGCGGACGGAACGATAGGCCATCGGGCCAAAGAACAGCCAGACGTTCGCCATGCTGAGCAGCAGGCTCAGCTTTTGCGGCAGCGGCGCGCCCAGAAAGCTGAGCACCCACAGTGCTGCCGCAAAAAAGCCAAAGTATTTCACCCGGACGGGGATGACAAAGAACAGCAGCACCTGTACCTCCGGGTACAGCATGGCAAAGGCCAGCAGCAGCGAAAGGGACAGGCAGTAGGTGCTGCCGGTCACGCCGGTGAGCAGGCAGGCCAGCACGGTGCCCAGCATCCCGGAGAGCAGATACACCGTATAGCGGAAATCGCCCCACTCCTGTTCCAGCGCTGTGCCGATGAACCATGTGAAATAGATGCCCAGCACCGCGCTGAGGATGCTGCCGCCGTAAGAGGGGATGAACGCAAAGGTGATGATGCGCCAGATCTGGCCGCGCAGCAGAAAATAGCGGCTGAGTGCCAGCCAGACACTGACGGTCTGGTTGACAAACAGCTCGATGGCCAGCACAAGGATCTGCCCGCCCACCAGAATGTTGGTCAGGTTCGGGATGCCGAAGCGGCCGTATTTGCGCTCCAGCTGGTTGAGCCAATTGTTCATATAGGTTGCCTCCAACGCATTGTATTCCGATATCGGTGAGTTTTGCCGCATTTTTCTGCTGTTATTGTACCATGATTGGCCGGGGCATTCAAGGCAATGCCCCAGTGTGGAAAACTGCCGCATCTTCCGCCCAAAAATACAGCTGTCAAGCGGATCTTGCGGCACAAAAGCACAACCGGAAAGTGTATGGAGTTTCCTGTCTGGAATGAACTTTTCACTTTTTCCACCGGGTTTTCCACCGTTTTTGTGAAGAAAAGGGCAAGTTTTCCATGAGGTTTTCCACTTTTTCCACCGGGTTTTCCACAACAAAAGGGCATCAGCCCTATACACACCGTAATTCAGGCCGCAGCTTTCTGGTAAGTTTTGGGCAAAAATGCGGGCATTCTGCCTTTTATAAAAAAGAAAGTCGAAGGATTTTCTTTGCATTCTACAAACCGTTTCCGGGCGGTGATTTATTTTTCTCCAATCTGGAATGAACCGGTCACAAGTTTTCAACACCGGGCCGCTGCCGTTTTTCTGTGTGGAAAAGGCGGGGAAAATTGCAGTTTTCCACACCGGGTCTTGCCCCTTCAGGTTCCAGCACGCCGACCCTCTCAGTCACCTTCGGTGCCAGCTCCCCCGAGAGGGGAGCTTATTTGCTGTAAACCGTCAGATGCTTAAAAGCTCCCCCTTCGGGGGAGCTGGCTGCGACCAACGGGAGCAGGCTGAGAGGGTTAGGACGCTTCCAGTTTCGCCAGAGGCTCCCTCTTTGAGGGAGCTGGCAAAACCGTCAGGTTTTGACTGAGGGAGTTGGCATCGCGCAGCGATGACTGAGAGGGTTCGTCCTATAAAAATGCCGGGCAGTCACTTCAAGACCGTCCGGCATTGCTCTATTATTTACATCATATTGTGGAACACCAGCTGTGCGATCTGGAAATACAGGATCAGGCTGCAGGCATCCACGATGGTGGTGATGAAGGGGGTAGCCATGATGGCCGGGTCGGCACCCAGCTTCTTGGCTGCCAGCGGCAGCATACCGCCCACCAGCTTTGCCAGAATGACGCTGAAGAACAGCGAAACGCTGACCACGATGGCATAGCCCATCACGTTGGCGTACTGGCCGGGGAACAGGAAGGTGTACATCAGGTAGATGCGCAGGCCGTTCACGATGCCCAGCACCGCGCCCACGATGGCAGACACCCGCAGCTCCTTGCCCAGCACCCGCACAAAGTCGGCGGGCTCTACCTCGCCCAGAGCCAGACCGCGCACCATCAGGGTGCTGATCTGGTTGCCGCAGTTGCCGGCGGTATCCATCAGCATGGGCATGAAGGAGACCAGCAGGGGCAGGCTGACAAAGGCCTCCTCATAGTGGGTGGTGACCATGCCGGTAAAAGTGGCGGACAGCATCAGGATCAACAGCCATGGAATGCGCTGCTTTGCGTGGGTCCAGACGCTGGTGCCGAAGTAGGTGGTGGCATCGTCGTCCGGCAGAATAGCAGCCATCTTCTGCATATCCTCGGTGCTCTCGTCGGTCAGAACGTCGATTGCATCGTCGATGGTGATGATACCCACGAACATGCCCTCGTTGTCCAGAACAGGCATGGCGGTAAAGTCGTAGCGCTGCATCTCACGGGCCACATATTCCTGATCGTCGGTCACTTTCACAGTGACCACGTTATCATCCATGATCTCGGTGATGGGAGTATGCGGCTCTGACAGCAGCAGGCTTCGGGCAGAAACAACGCCCTTCAGGCGGTTGCGCTCCACCACGTAGCAGGTGTACACGGTCTCTGCGTTTTCGCCCTGCTTGCGGATGGCTTCAAAGGCCTGCGCCACGGTCATATCCTCGCGCAGACGGACATATTCGGGGGTCATCAGGCTGCCGGCAGAGCTTTCGGGGTAGTTCAGCAGCTTGTTCAGGCTCTCACGGGTCTGCTTGGAGGATTTTTCCAGAACCCGCTTCACCACGCCTGCCGGCATATCCTCCAGCAGGTCGGCGGCATCGTCCAGACTCATTTCCTCGATGGCGCTCACCAGCTCCACATCTGAGAAGGCGTTCACCAGATCGTCGCGGGCCTCGTCGGACATATAGGCAAAGGCCTCGGTGGCCACTTCCTTTTTGAGCAGACGGAACACCACAAGGCGGTTGTTCTCGTCCAGCTCTTCCAGCAGCTCGGCAAGGTCGGCAGGCTGCTCTTCCTCGGTCACTTCGCGCAGCTTGACGTACTGCTTCTTGATGAGCAGCTTGAGCAGGCGGCTCTTGGTGAGCATTTCGGGGTTGGCCTTGACCTCTTCGTCGTTGGCCTCCTCTTTTTCGGCCTCGCGCATATCCTGCTTAAGGTCTTCAGTAGCTTCCTCGTTCAGATCTTCAGCCAGCTTCTGGCGGACCTCGTCGGGGATATCAGCAGGCAGCTCCTGCACCGGCAGCGCCTGTTCCGCAGCATCAGCCGTCAGCTTTTTTTCTTCCATATCCATTGGGCGTACCTCCTCAGTTTTTACGGAACAGGAGCAGCTCCTGTATCCGGAGGACGCAGCAGATCGGGAAACAAAAAACGCGCCGCCTTGCCTGCCGGAATGCCGCAAACGCCGCATTCTGCGCACACAAAGCCGCGCCTTCCTCTGCTCTGTTTTGCGGAAAGATGCACCGTTGAAGCGGTGCTTTTCCGCAAGGCTCAGCGAAGGAGGCGAACGGTTGGGGAAAACGCAGTTGTTTTTGTTTTCTGATCCACCGCGCCGGTGGTTCTACTTCGACTATGATCCGGGTCCATTTTCCTGCGTTCACCTCCAAGTTTTCATATTCATTTTTATTATAGCGCCGCAAAAAAACGGGGTCAACCCTAAACCACCGATTTACCGGAATTTTGCAAAACAAAACACCCTCTTCCGTGTTGCGGCACACGAAAAAGGGTGTTTTGCTTGGATATTGCCTTGGTGTGAGGAGGAATCATGTTACTTGGGTAAGCGGTTGCGGCCCCGCTTCCCATGACAAAAGTATAACAGCTTTCACAATTGAATTCGTTAAGAAGCTATGAAAAAACTGTAAAAAGGGAATGGTATCTTTTGGAAGATTTTGTGATAGAAAATCTTCTTGACAATATTTGTTTTATCCTATATTATAATCATAGGACACCACCAAACGGAAAGGATGCCGAAAATGTCTGCTTTTGAAGTGAATTTTTATTATAAGGCAGACGGCAGCTGCCCTGTTCGTGATTTTCTGGATACGCTGGACGACAAAATGCTGGCAAAGCTTTTGGGCACGATCTCCCTATTGGAAGCCAATGGCACACAACTGCGGGAACCTTATTCAAAATCATTGGGTGACGGCATTTTTGAATTGCGTGTCAAGCAAAGCAGCAATATTACGCGCATTTTATATTTTTTCGTAGTTGGACATCAGATCATCCTGACAAACGGTTTTGTTAAAAAGACGCAGAAAACACCGCTGGAGGAAATTGCACTGGCGCAAAAGTATCGTGCGGACTATTTTTATCGAAAGGAGAGTTCCTCATGAGTGATTTTCGGAATTATTTGAACAGACAATTACAACGGCCTTCTTTTAAGGCTGAATGGGATACTCTTCAGCCGGAGCTTACCATTGCACAGGCCATGATCGATGCCCGGAAGGAAAGCGGTCTGACCCAGAAACAGCTTTCAGAGCGCACCGGCATTGCACAGGCCGATATCAGCAAGTTGGAACGGGGAAACGCAAACCCTTCTCTGCGCACCCTGCAGCGCCTTGCGGCTGGTATGGGGATGAATGTCAGAATTGAATTTGTATCGAATAAATAATTTTTATTCACCAAAAACGCAAAGCCCGGAACATCCGCAGATGTTCCGGGCTTCGTATTTTTACGGAAAGAGTTTATACAAAAAATACGCCCCGGTCACCTTGCGGTGAACGGGGCGCTAAAAACGATATTCGTTTTTTACTGCGGCAAGATCCCTGCAAAGCAGGTCTTATGCAGCAGGCGGAGCAAGGTATCTGCAACGCAGACCTTATACTCCTGACACACGCGGGGTGTGCTTTCAAGGACCCTCGCGGGCGCTTTGGTATCTCATATCCCGCAGCAGTGCTCCGCACGGAACAAAGCACCGCCCGGGAAGTGAAATCCGATAGAACTCGTATGGCGAATGCTGTACTTCAGCACATCACCTGCATGGATGGATGCGTTTCTCCGCTTCGTACCGCTGCATTGCGCAGTAACCGCCGGTACGGGGCAGCCGCCCTCTTGCATTGTGGGGCTAAGGTGCCGCAAATATCTGCATCCAAAGCGCAGAAGAATGCTTACTTGTACAGGTCGACCAGACGGGTCAGGTGCTCGTAGCGGTCGTTTGCAACTTCCTGGTTGCGTGCGAACAGCTCCTTAGCACGGTCGGGGAATGCACGAGTCAGGCGGCTGTAACGGGTCTCGTTAGCCAGCAGTGCCTGATACTTCTCGTTATCCACAGCCTTGGAGGTCAGGGTGAACGGATTCTTGCCCTGAGCCTTGTTTGCCGGGTTGAAGGTGAACAGGTTCCAGTAACCGGCCTCAACTGCCTTCTTCATCTCGTTCTGGCAGTTGGTCATGCCGCCCTTGACACCGTGCAGCTCGCAGGGAGCGTAGCCGATGATCAGAGACGGGCCGGGGTAAGCCTCAGCCTCAGCGATAGCCTTGACAGCCTGAGCCGGGTTAGCACCCAGTGCGATCTGAGCAACATAGATGTAACCGTAGGTCATAGCGATCTCGGACAGGCTCTTCTTGCTGATTTCCTTACCAGCAGCAGCGAACTGGCAGACTTCACCAATGTTGGAAGCCTTGGATGCCTGTCCACCGGTGTTGGAGTACATCTCAGTATCGAAGACCATCACGTTGACATCCTCGCCGGAAGCCAGAACGTGGTCCAGACCACCGAAGCCGATGTCGTATGCCCAGCCGTCACCACCGAAGATCCAGACGGACTTCTTGGCGATGTACTGCTTGCTCTTCAGGATCTCTGCAGACTTCTCGCAGCCGGCAGCAGCAGCCTTCTCCAGCTCAGCGATCAGGGCCTTTGCGGGCTCGTCGTTGGCCTTGGTGTTGTTCTTGGTTGCGATGAACTGCTCGTAAGCAGCCTTCAGCTCGGCAGAAGCCTTGTCGGAACCAGCAACCTCTGCGATCTCCTTGATCAGGTTCTCGCGGATGGTCTTCTGGCCGATGTACAGGCCCAGACCATGCTCTGCGTTATCCTCGAACAGGGAGTTGCACCATGCAGGACCATGGCCGCTGTCCTTGTTGACGGTGTACGGAGAGATGGAAGCGGTGCCGCCCCAGATGGAGGAGCAGCCGGTAGCGTTGGAGATGTACATCTTCTCGCCGAACAGCTGAGTGATCAGGCGAGCGTAAGAAGTCTCGGCACAGCCTGCGCAGGAGCCAGAGAACTCCAGCAGCGGCTGGTTGAACTGAGAACCGATGACGGTATCGTCAGCAAACTTGGAAGGCTTCTTGGAGATGTTGGCCACGCAGTAGTCGAACACTGCCTGCTGATCGGCCTGGCTGTCCTGCGGCACCATGGTGATAGCCTTGGTGGGGCAGACGGTGACGCACTCGCCGCAGCCCATGCAGTCCAGAGGAGACACAGCCATAACAAACTTGTACTCGTTTGCGGGCTTGTTGTCGCGGCTCTTGGTCTGTGCAGGAGCAGCTGCCAGCTCGTCGGCGGTCAGCTGGAAGGGACGGATGGTAGCATGAGAGCAGACGAATGCACACTGGTTACAGCCAACACACTTTGCAGCATCCCACTCGGGGACGTTGACAGCGGTGCCGCGCTTCTCGTATGCAGAAGCGCCCTGCTCCCACTCGCCGTTTGCATTTGCCACGAAGGAAGAGACAGGCAGGCTGTCGCCGTCCATACGGGCAATGGGCTCCATGACCTCGCGGATCTGCTTGACCAGCTCCGGACGGCCGGTGAGAGCCTTGGGTGCGGGATCAGCCTCGGGGTTGGACCAGGATGCGGGCACGTCCACCTTGTGGATGGCGTCAACGCCTGCATCGATAGCCTTCCAGTTCATCTCAACGACGTCCTGGCCCTTCTTGCCGTAGCTCTTCTGAGCTGCCTGCTTCATGAAGTTGACGGCATCCTCGATGGGCATGACGTCAGCCAGCTTGAAGAATGCAGACTGCAGGATGGTGTTGGTGCGCTTGCCCATGCCGATCTCGATAGCCTTATCGATTGCATTGATGGTATACAGCTGGATGTTGTTGTCAGCGATATACTTCTTTGCCTCGGCGTTCAGGTGCTGGCCCAGCTCCTCATCGGACCACTGGCAGTTGATCATGAACACGCCGCCGGGCTTGACATCCTGGACCATCTTCATGCCCATGTGGATGTAAGCGGGGTTGTGGCAGGCCACGAAGTCAGCCTGGTTGATGTAGTAGGGGCTGCGGATGGGCTTGTCGCCGAAACGCAGATGGCTGATGGTCACGCCGCCGGTCTTCTTGGAGTCATACTGGAAGTATGCCTGAACATACTTGTCGGTATGGTCGCCGATGATCTTGACGGAGTTCTTGTTAGCACCGACAGTACCGTCGCCGCCCAGACCCCAGAACTTGCACTCCTTGGTGCCAGCAGCTGCGGTGATGGGAGCGGGCTTGACTTCCGGCAGAGACAGGAAGGTGACATCATCGGTGATACCCAGAGTGAAGCGCTCCTTGGGCTGATCCTTCTCCAGCTCCTTGAACAGAGCAAAGATGGAGGACGGCGGGGTATCCTTGCTGCCCAGACCGTAACGGCCGCCGGTCAGAACGACATCGTTCAGGCCAGCCTCACGCAGGGTAGCGGCAACATCCAGGTACAGGGGCTCGCCCAGAGAGCCGGGCTCCTTGGTGCGGTCCAGCACAGCCACCTTCTTGGCGGTCTTGGGCAGGACCTTCAGCAGGGAAGCGGAGACCCAGGGACGGTACAGGCGGACCTTGACGATACCGACCTTCTCGCCCTTGGCGTTCAGGTAGTCGATGACCTCATCAGCAACGTCGCAGATGGAGCCCATAGCCACGATCACACGGTCAGCATCGGGTGCGCCGTAGTAGTTGAACAGATCGTAGTTGGTGCCCAGCTTTGCGTTGATCTTGGCCATGTACTTCTCAACAACAGCAGGCAGAGCGTTGTAAACGCTGTTGCATGCCTCACGATGCTGGAAGAACACGTCGCCGTTCTCGTGGGAGCCGCGCATCTTGGGGTGCTCGGGGTTCAGAGCCTTCTTACGGAACTCCTCCACAGCCTCCATATTGCACATTTCCTTCAGATCGGCGTAATCCCACTTCTCGATCTTCTGGTACTCATGAGAAGTACGGAAGCCATCGAAGAAGTTCAGGAAGGGGACCTTGCCCTCGATGGCGCACAGATGTGCGACAGGGGACAGATCCATGACTTCCTGCACGCTGCTCTCGACCAGCATTGCAAAGCCGGTCTGGCGGCATGCCATAACGTCGCTGTGATCACCGAAGATGTTCAGGGACTGGGTAGCAACGGTACGTGCAGAAACATCGAACACGCAGGGCAGCTGCTCAGCAGCGATCTTGTACATGTTGGGGATCATCAGCAGCAGGCCCTGAGAAGCGGTGAAGGTGGTGGTAACAGCACCTGCACCCAGAGAGCCGTGCACAGCGCCAGCAGCGCCGGCCTCAGATTCCATCTCGACGACCTTGACCTGATTGCCGAAGATGTTCTTCTGGCCAGCTGCGGACCACTGGTCCACAGAGTCAGCCATCGGAGAAGACGGGGTAATGGGGTAGATGGCAGCCACGTCCGTGTAGGCATACGCTACATGGGCGGCAGCGGTATTGCCATCCATAGTTTGCTTTGCTCTAGGCATTTTTCTTCCTCCATTATTCAGAATTTGGTACCTTTTGCGCGGGGCAATATGCCCCACATGGGACCGGAGAACCCCATAAAGGCACTATTGCTTGTATACTATAATAGCAAATTCCGCCCATAAAGTAAACGCAAACCGCTCAACAAACGCACCAAAAATAAAGAAAATTTTTTAGCGCTTTTGTACGTCTTTAGTTCGTTAAAGTGAGCACTGGTGCGGATTTTCCGGTTTTGGCCTGCCTGCTTTGCCAGATCCTGTAATTTTTTTCGCAAAAGGGGGAGGGAACCCTCTCAAGCAAGCGTCCTAGCCCTCTCAGGCGCTAACGCGCCAGATTCCCCCTTTTGTCACCTGCGGTGACATTTCTCCCCGTCCGGGGGAAGGTGGTGCGCAACGCCGGATGAGAGCGCAGACACCCTCTCAGTCACGGCTTACGCCGTGCCAGCTCCCCCGAAGGGGGAGCTTTATCAGTGCTGACCGCCAGATAGCCAAAAGCTCCTCCTTCGGGGGAGCTGGCGAACGCAGTGAGCCTGAGAGGGTTTTCTTATCTCCCTTGTATTTATCACATCTTTATTGACAACAAACCTCATTTTGCCGTAAACTGAGAATAGAAAACCGGCGCTGTGCCGGGCAAAGAGGGTAATAAAATGGAGAAGACCGTGCATTACGAAAAAACACTCACCAGCGAGGTGCTCTTCGAGGGCCGGGTGATCACCCTGACAAAAGACACTGCTCTGCTGGAAAACGGCAAGACCGCCGAACGCGAAGTGGTGCATCACCACGGTGGTGCGTGCATCCTGCCCTATTTTGAGGACGGCACCATCTGCATGGTGCGCCAGTTTCGCTACGCCATGCAGCAGGAGCTGTGGGAGCTGCCTGCCGGCAAGCTGGAAAAGGGTGAGGACCCCTTTGAAGCCGCCAAGCGGGAGCTGGGCGAGGAGTGCGGCCTGACCGCAGACAATTATATCTCTCTGGGCCAGTTTTTCCCCACCGTGGGCTATGACACCGAAGTGATCTATACATGGGTCGCCACCGGCCTGCACAAGACCCAGATGCATCTGGATGCCGATGAATTCCTGACCCCTGACCGTGTGCCGCTGGATAAAGCTTATGAGATGGTCATGAGCGGCGAGATCCGGGACGGCAAGACCATTGCCGGTATCCTGAAGCTCAAGGCCCTGATCGCTGAGGGCAGGCTGTGAACATCCTGTACGAAGATGCCGCCCTTGTGGTGCTGGACAAGCCCGCCGGACTTTCCAGCGAAGAGGGTGTGCCCGCAGCCCTGCGGCAGCTGTGGGGTCAGCCGGATGCCTTTGTGGGCGTGGTGCACCGGTTGGACACGGGTGTGTCCGGCCTGATGGTGTTTGCCAGAACGCCCGGGGCTGCGGCCGCACTCAGCCGTCAGATCACCCAGAGTCAGAACGCCTACGCTGTGCAGGATGGCAGGGCCGAAGGGGAGCCGGAAGTGCCGCAGTTCATCAAGCAGTACCGTGCCGTCATTGCAGGCGGGCCGGACGAAGCACTGCCCGCTGAAGGCACCCTGCGGGACTGGCTGTTCAAGGACAGCCGCCGGGGCCGGGTATTCCCGGTCAGCCGCCCGCGCAGAGGTGTACGGGAAGCCGTGCTGGAATACCGCATCGTGAAAACGGCAGGAGAGATGAGCCTTGCTGCGATCACACTGCACACCGGCCGCACCCATCAGATCCGGGTGCAGTTTGCATCCCGGAAGCATCCGCTGGCCGGAGACGGCAAATACGGAAGCCGCGTAAAAGGCAGCATTGCCCTGCAGAGCTGTGGCCTGCAGTTTTTGCACCCGGAGACCGGAAAGCCCATGGCATTCACGCTGCCGCTGCCGGACGCCGCACCGTGGAAAGAGTTTTTAGAATAAGATTGTTGTATACGGTCAGCATCCTAGCCCTCTCCGTCACCTGCGGTGACACCTCTCCCAAAGGGAGAGGCCTTGGCATAGAGATACAGTCCGCGTGGACTGCCAAAGGCTCTCCCTTTGAGGAAAGACTTCCCCCGCGCCGGGGGAAGATGGCGCGTAAGCGACAAAAGGGGGAATCTGGCAAAGCCGACAGGCTTTGACTGAGAGGGCGAGCCCGCTAAAGGAATACATCATTTTCATTAGGTGAGAGGTATGGAACAATACAAAACTGATGCTGAGATCTATGCTGTGCTGGAGCGGGAGATCATTGACCTGACCATCCGCCCCGGCTCTTCGCTGAGCGAAAATCCGCTCTGTGCCCGCTTTGGCGCACCGCGCACCCTGATCCGGGTGGTGCTGCAGAAGCTGCAGGAAAACGGGCTGGTAAAGATCGTGCCTTACAAGGGCACCACCGTTACCCGGCTGAACCGCCGCATCGTGGACGAACTGATCTACGAGCGCACCGCCGTGGAAGCCCGCGTATTGCGGGATTTTTCGCCCCGGTGCACCCCGGAGCAGCGGGCGTTGATCCGCAGGCGGGTGGAAGCCTACGAGGCCCTTGCGGCCATGGAGAGCCCGGATTACAACAAGCTGTACGAGGCCGACCGTGCCCTGCACGGGACATGGTTTGCGGCCATGGATAAAATGTACCTGTGGAGCACCCTGCAGAACGCCCACGCCGACTACAGCCGCTTCCGGATGCTGGACACCATGACCACCGGCGGCCTTGCCGAGGTGATCGCAGACCACCGCAACCTGATGAACGCCATCGAGCGGTGCGACCTTTCTGCCTTTGAGCCACTGGTGGAACGGCACCTCTACGGCGGCATCCGGCGGCTTGGCTCCAAGCTGACCGAGGAATATGCCGATTATTTTGAGCCGGAAAAGTAATTGTTCTATGTGGAACATTTTATAAAACGAAAGGGCGCAGCGCATTGCAGCGCCGTGCCCTTTTGTTTTATGCTGTCTGAATTTCAGAACACCCCGGAAATAAAAATTTCCAGACCTATGCCAATGAGGATGATGCCGCCCAGAATGGATGCCTTGCCGGAGAGCTTGGTGCCAAACTTTTTGCCGATGCGCAGGCCCGCCATGCAGATAAAGAAGGTGACCACCGCAATGATGAGCGATGCCGCCAGAGCCATCAGCCAGCCGTATTCCGAAATGGTGAAGCCCACCGAAAGCGCATCAATGCTGGTAGCCACGCCCTGCATGAGCAGTGCACCCGCACTCAGCTCTGCTGCTTCCTCGGCCTCTTCGCCCTTGATGCCATCCACCAGCATTTTGCCGCCGATGTAGCCCAGCAGTGCCAGCGCGATCCACGGGATGAACTTTTCAAACGAAGAGAACAGCTCCACAATGGTGTGCACGCACACCCAGCCCGTCATGGGCATCACGGCCTGAAAAAGGGCAAAGGTGCCCGCGATCCTGCACATGGTTCCCCTGCTCATGCGGGGGTCGTGCAGGCCGTTTGCCATAGACACCGAGAACGCATCCATTGCAAGACCCACGCCCAGCAGGGCACTGTTGAGGAAAAATACAAAGCTCCATTCCATATTGTCTGCCTCCTGAATCTGACCAGAATATCGGGCAATACAAAACCCGGTCTCGGGCGCACATGTACGTCCGGGACCGGGTGATTTTTTTGAAACCAACTCCATGTGCACGGGCGCTGTTCTATGCGCCAAAAACACATGAGTCTCGCAAATGAAAGCAAGCCAGACCGGAACCAACGGTCATCATGTTGACTTGCTGCGCCCTGCAAAAGCGCCTGCTACTCCCCCACGGGTATTTGTGATTGTTTTGCCATTGTAGCATATCTTTGCAGGGAAGTCCAGACAAACCTGCGCGGTTACACGGTATTTTTCCATCGGCGGGCAAAATACCAGTCCTGTGAAATAATAAAACACAGGGTGTTGCCCAGTGCCCTCAGGGTAACAGCATGTTCCTGACGCAAGGCCCGGCGGGCGCAGCGCTCGTACTCCCGCGCCTGCTGCATCCGGGCACTCCGGCGCTCTTCGGCGGTCAGGTGCATTCCCACATCGATCAGGGAGTGCAGCAGTGCCCAGTACAGCTCACACAGCGAACCCGTGATGCCATGGCGGCGGACGCACTCGAACACGGTATAGTTTGCTTCCACACGGTCGAGATTGCGCAGGGTGACTTTGCTGTTGACGATGCTGCCCTCCACCTTGCGGTAAAGGTACAGTGCATCCGGGATATTAGCGATTCTGTCCGCTTTTTCGTAGGCGTAGGCGATCAGCAGGGTGTCCTCGTTCAGCTTGCCCTCTGCAAAGCGCAGCTGTGCAAAAATGCTGCGGTGGTACAGCTTGTTCCACACCACCATGTAGGGCAGAAGGGTGCTGTGCTCCAACGCCTGCTCCGGGGTCAGCACCTCCCGCCGCACATGCAGATACTGCTCCCGGATGGGGTTCAGGGCTTCGTCCACCTGCCGGTAATTGCACACGGCCATCTGTGCACCGGCCTCCTGCGCCGCATGGTAAAGCTTTGCGCAGAAGTCCGGCGTGATGGTGTCGTCTGAATCCACAAAGGCGATCCATTCGCCCTCTGCCGCGTCCAGCCCGGCATTGCGTGCCCCGCTCAGGCCACGATTCTTCTGGTGGATGACCCGGATGCGGCTGTCCTTTGCCGCTGCGGCATCGCACAAAGCAGGGCAGCTGTCCGGAGAGCCATCGTCCACCAGGATCAGCTCAAAATCCGTGAAGGTCTGGGCAAGGATGGAAGAGATGCAGGCGCTCAGAAAACGCTCTGTCTTATATACCGGCACGATGATGCTGATCTCCGGCTGTTTTTTATGTTGTTCCTGCACAATAAACTCCTCATTGCTTCAGATCGTTTTCTGCCGTCTTTCCGCCCTTTTGCGGCATAGATCCAGATAACTGCAGGCCGATGCAGCGCAGACCACTGCCGCCCACAAATTTTTTAGTGTTACGCCGCGGGCTTGCATCAGCCGATGGCGGGCTGTACGCTCATACGCAAAGGCTTCCTTCATCCGGGGGCTTTTGCGCTCTTCCGGTGTCAGATGCAGCCAGATGTCCCACACGGCAGTCAAAATCGGGCGATAGGCTGCACACAAAGCATCCCGGATGCCGTTTTGGTACAGCACATCAAACAGGCGGTACCATGCTTCCACCCAGTCCAGTGTTTTCAAGGTAGTCTTGCGGTGCATGGCACTGCCGGTAACGATGCGGTAATTGTATAAAAAATCCCATACACCGCAGGCAGAAGCCGCTCTTGCGTAAATGACCGGCATGAGACAGGTATCTTCAAACGCCTTGTTTTCTGGATAGCGCAGATTTTCCAGCAGTTTTCGGCGATAAAGCTTATTCCACGGAACCTGAAAATCCGACACCACCATCCGGCGCAGAACTTCCTCCTGCGGCAAAAACTCGTTCAAAAGGCGATGTTCTCCGCCTGCAAGCGTTTTGCCCGTTTCATCAATGCACTGACTGCTGCAGATTGCAAAATCTGCACCCGTTTCCAGCACTGCCTTATGCATTTTTTCCAGATACTCCGGTTCCACCGTATCATCCGAATCCACAAATGCGATCCAATTTCCCTGTGCTGCATCCAGACCCGCATTGCGGGCTGTGCTTACACCGCCGTTTTGCTTGTGGATCACCCGCACGCGGCTGTCCCTTTTGGCTGCTGCATCGCACAGGGCAGGGCAGTTGTCCGGTGAGCCATCGTCCACAAGGATCAGTTCAAAATCCGTAAAGGTCTGAGCAAGGATGGAATCAATGCATTCGTTCAGGTATTTTTCCACCTGATACACCGGCACGATGATGCTGATCTCCGGTCTTCCACTTTCTGTTCTTTCACTCACAGTATTTCTCCCATTCGGAATTCAGTTTTATTTCCGGTACTTAAAGTTGAAGTAGAACTGCGGGTTTGCAATGCAGAGTGCGGTTTCTGCTGCGTTGCGCAGGGTACAGGCCCCCTGTTGACGAACCTCTCTGCCTGCTTTTTTCAAGCACGCTTCCGCCTGCTGAACCCGTTCACTGTTTCTCTGTTTGGGTGGCAGATTTTTTTTTGTGTTTCGGAGCATGCGTTTCATCAGTACATACTGCAGGAATGCTGTGTCTTTTTTTCCATACTTGAGTGCACAAGCAAGAAGGCCGTAGTTTGCATCGATCTCATCCAGATTTTTCAAGGTGACCTTTCCATGCATGATGCTTGCCGGATGCAGCCGGTAATGGTACAGTTTTTCCTTTATACAAGCCACAGCTGTTGCATGTTCAATGATTTCCGGTGTGGTAAATGCATCTTCATAGTTTTTGCCCACAGGAAAAACGATTCCTTCCAGCACATCTCTCCGATGCAGTCTTGTTGCTGCCTGAATCAACGGCGTAAGGCGGATGCGGTGTATTGCTTCCTCACGGGAAAGCACTTCTGTACGTAAAGGCTGTTCCTGATAATCACAAAGACTTCCATCCTCTTCCATAAAAACTTCGTTGCAGACTGCAAGTTCAGCACCTGCCTGCTTTGCTGCCCGCAGCATTTTTTCGTAGTAAGTCTTGTCTACAAAGTCATCCGGGTCCACAAAGCCGATCCAATTTCCCTGTGCAGCTGCCAAACCCGCATTGCGAGCTGTGCTTACACCGCCGTTGATTTTATGGATCACCCGCACGCGGCTGTCTTTTTCCGCCGCTGCATCACACAGGGCAGGGCAGTTGTCCGGGGAGCCATCGTCCACCAGGATCAGCTCAAAATCCGTAAAGGTCTGTGCCAGAATGGAATCAATGCATTCGTTCAGGTATTTTTCCACCTTATACACCGGCACGATGATGCTGATCTCCGGGGATTTTTTTTGCTCTGTCATGTTCCTTAAACCACTTTCTGTGTTTATTTTTATTCCTCACACGCTATTTCTATTATACATGGTTTGGATGGATTTGAAAAGAAGCCGCCGTGCAGAAATCTCTGCGCGGCGGCTTTTTTCAAATCTTATTGTGTTTTCAAGGTTTACTCTTCGCCCTTATCGTCTGCTTCCGGGGCTTCTGCAGCGGCGGCAGCATCTGCAGCTTCCATGGCGGCAAGCTGCTCTGCGGTGGGTTCGGCATCGGCATCGGAGGTGTCGATCTGCTCGGTCTGGGCCTCGTCGTCGTGGTCGGTGCGGGCAAGTACCATCACCTTGTCGTTCTCACCCAAGCGCATCACCCGCACGCCGGAACCGTAGCGGCTCTGCAGCGGGATCTCGTTGGCGTGCAGGCGGATGATGATGCCCTCCTGACTGCTCAGCAGCACGTCGTCCACATCGTCCACGATCTTGACCGCAGCCACCTTATCCTTGGCAGCGTCGTAGTTGCGGATGCCCTTGCCGCCGCGTGCGGTGATGCGGTAGGTGTCGATATCGGACCGGCGGCCCTTGCCGTTCTCGGTGACGGTGAGCACCGTGCCGCCCTCGCGGCAGATGCACACGCCCACAACTTCATCGCCCTCGGCCAGACGGATGGCGCGCACGCCGTGGCCGCTGCGGCCCATGGGACGTGCATCCTCTTCGTTGAAGCGGATGGCCTGACCGTTGCGGGTGGCAACGATGAGCATATCGTGGCCGGTGGTCAGGCGGGTCCATGCCAGAGCGTCGCCCTCGTTCAGGGCAATGCCGATCAGGCCGGACTTGCGGATGTTGGCATACTGCTCCAGCGGGGTGCGCTTGATGAGGCCCTGCTTCGTGACCATGGTCACAAAGCCGCCCTCGGTGTCGGCTTCCTTCGACTGGCAGATCATGTTGGTGACCTTTTCGCCCTCGGCCAGCTGCAGCAGGTTGACGATGTTGCTGCCCTTGCTGGTGCGGCTGCCCTCGGCAATGGTGTAGCCCTTGATGCGGAACAGACGGCCCCGGTCGGTGACAAAGAGCACATAGTCGTGGGTGGAGCCTACGAACATTTCCTGCACGATGTCCTCTTCCTTGCGGGTCATGCCGGAGATGCCGCGTCCGCCGCGGCGCTGTGCCTGATAGGTGGCCTTGAGCTGGCGCTTGATATAGCCAGCCTCGGTCAGGGTGTAGACACACTGCTCCTCGGCGATCAGATCCTCGATATCCACCTCACCGGTCACGGACTGAATCTCGGTGCGGCGCTCGTCGCCGAAGCGCTTTTTCATTTCCAGCAGCTCTTCCTTGACGATGGCAAGCACACGGGCGTCGTCGGCCAGAATGGCTTCCCAGTTCTCGATCTTGGCCTGCAGGCTGGCAAGCTCTTCCTCGATCTTCAGGATCTCAAGGCCTGCCAGACGGCCCAGCTGCAGCTTGACGATGGCATCTGCCTGCGGGTCGTCAAAGCCGAACTGCTCCATGATGGCAGCCTTGGCCTCTGCCATGCCGCCCTTGCAGGCGCGGATGGTGGCGATCAGCTCGTCCACGATATCGGTGGCCTTCTTCAGGCCTTCCAGAATGTGGGCGCGCTCCTTTGCCTTTTTCAGGTCGTACTGGGTGCGGCGGCGCACCACCTCGTCCTGAAATTCCACGTATTTCTGCAGCATCTGCTTCAGGGTGAGGACCTTGGGCACCTTGTGGTCGATGGCCAGCATGATAACGCCCACGGTATCCTGCAGCTGGGTGTACTGGTACAGCTGGTTCAGGATGACCTGTGCGTTGGCATCCTTGCGGATGTCCACCACGATGCGCATACCCTTGCGGTTGGTCTCATCGTTCAGGCCGGTGATGCCCTCGATGCGCTTCTCCTTGACAAGGTCGGCCATGTTCTCAATGAGACGGGCCTTGTTGACCATATACGGAATTTCCGTAATGATGATCTGGGTGCGGCCGTTCTTGGTCTCCTCGATGGTGGCGCGGCCCCGCAGGGTGATCTTGCCCCGGCCGGTGGCGTAGGCGGCGCGGATGCCGCTGCGGCCCATGATGATGCCGGCAGTGGGGAAGTCCGGGCCCTTGATGTATTCCATCAGGCCGGGCAGGTCGATGTCCGGATCGTCGATATAGGCGATGCAGCCGTCAATGACCTCGCTCAGGTTGTGGGGCGGGATGTTGGTAGCCATGCCGACCGCAATGCCCTGACTGCCGTTGACCAAAAGGTTCGGGAAGCGGCAGGGCAGCACGCTGGGTTCCTTCTTGGTCTCGTCAAAGTTGGGGTCCCAGTCGATGGTGTCCTTCTCGATATCGGTCAGCATCTCCACCGCCATGCGGCTCATGCGGGCCTCGGTGTAACGGTAGGCAGCCGGGGGGTCGCCATCCACAGAACCAAAGTTACCCTGACCATCCACCAGCGGATAGCGCAGAGAGAAGTCCTGTGCCAGACGGACCATGGCATCGTAGACCGATGCGTCGCCGTGGGGATGGTAGGAACCCAGCACCGCACCAACGGTGTCGGCGGATTTGCGGTAGGGATGGCTGGGGTCGTTGCCGCGCTCGTGCATGGTATACAGAATGCGGCGGTGAACAGGCTTCAAACCGTCGCGCACATCGGGCAGGGCGCGGGACACGATGACCGACATGGAGTAGTCCAGGAATGCGGTCTCGATCTCCTTTTTCACATCGCGGATGATCTTTTTGGTTCCGCTGCCCGGTATCATCACATAATCTTCTTCCATTGTTTCCTCCAATTACACGTCCAGCTTTGCGTACTGGGCGTTGGTCTCGATAAAGCGGCGGCGCGGCTCCACCTGATCGCCCATCAGGATGGTAAAGGCTTCGTCGGCCTTTTCTGCATCGTCAATGGTGATCTGCACGATCACGCGGTTATCGGGGTTCATGGTGGTCTCCCACAGCTGTTCGGGGTTCATCTCACCAAGGCCCTTATAGCGGTTCACCTTTGCGCCGGGCATTTCCTGCGAAAGCACGGCCATTTCGGCATCGTTGTAGGCGTACTTGATGGTGTTGCCCTTCTGCACCTTGAACAGAGGCGGCTGGGCCACATACACATGGCCCTGCTCAATGAGCGGGCGCATATAGCGGAAGAAGAAGGTGAGCATCAGGGTGCAGATGTGGGAGCCATCCACATCGGCATCGGCCATGATGAACACTTTATCATAGCGCAGCTTGGAGATATCGAACTCGTCACCAATGCCGCAGCCCAGTGCCAGCACAACGGGCATCAGCTTGTCGTTGCCGTAAATTTTATCGGCGCGGGCCTTTTCCACGTTCAGCATCTTGCCCCACAGCGGCAGGATGGCCTGAATGGCAGAATCACGGCCCATCTTGGCGGAACCGCCTGCAGAATCGCCCTCGACGATGAAGATTTCGGTGCGGCTGGGGTCTTTTTCGCGGCAGTCTGCCAGCTTGCCGGGCATCCGGCTGGTCTCCAATGCGCTCTTGCGGCGCACCAGTTCGCGGGCCTTTTTGGCAGCGGCGCGGGCGCGGGCGGCCTGGGTGGCCTTTTCAAAGATGGCCTTTGCCACGCCGGGGTTCTCCTCAAAGAATTCCATCAGCTTGGAGTAGACCATGTTGGAAACAAGGGTGCGGATCTCGGTATTGCCAAGCTTTGCCTTGGTCTGGCCCTCAAACTCCGCCTCCTGCAGCTTGACAGAGATCACGCAGATCAGGCCCTCGCGCACGTCCGCACCGGACAGGTTCTCGTCCTTATCCTTCAGCAGGCCGTGGCTGCGGCCATAATCGTTGAACACGCGGGTCAGGCTGTTCTTGAAGCCCTCCTCGTGGGTGCCGCCGTCCGGGGTGTTGACGTTGTTGGCAAAGCTCAGCAGCAGCTCGTTGTAGCTGGAATTGTACTGCAGTGCGATCTCTGCCATGCCGCGGTCGGTCTGGCCCTTGAGGTAGATCACATTGGGGTGCAGCACGTCCAGCTTGCGCTTCTCACCCAGATAGGTGACAAAGCTCTTGATGCCGCCCTCGTAGCACATGACCTCGGTGCGGTAGCAGGGTTCACCCTCCTTGCCGTCCTCCAGCACGGGAGTGTACATCTCGCGCTCGTCGGTCAGAGTGATCTTGACACCGGCGTTCAGGAAGCTTTCTTCCCGCAGGCGCTTTTCCAGCGTGTCGAAGTCGTACACGGTGGTATCCCGGAACATCTCCGGGTCCGGCTTGAAGGTGACCCGGGTGCCGGTAACGCCATCGGCTACGGTGCCGATGCACTTGAGCGGGCCGTCCGGGTCGCCGCGGCGGAAGGTCTGCTCGTACTCGTGGCCGTCGCGGCGCACGTTGACGGTGAGCCACTCGGAGCAGGCGTTGACCACCGAAGCGCCCACGCCGTGCAGGCCGCCGGCCACCTTGTAGCCGGAGTTTTCGCCGCCGAACTTGCCGCCGGCGTGCAGGATGGTGTAAACGACGGTGACGGCGGGCAGGCCGGTGTCGGCCTGAATGTCCACAGGGATGCCGCGGCCGTTATCCGTGACCTGAATGATGTTGTCTTTCAGGATCTTGACCTCGATGTGGTTGCAGTAGCCGGCCAGTGCTTCATCGATGGCGTTGTCCACGATCTCGTAGACCAGATGATGCAGGCCGCGCTCGCCGGTGGAACCGATATACATGCCCGGGCGCTTGCGCACCGCCTCCAGACCCTTCAGGACCTGGATCTCGCTGGCATTATACTCATGGTCGGTAGCGGTTTCGGCATTTGTGCTGGTAATGATTTCTTCTGCCATTTCCTTTCTCCCTTTTGTTCAATGTTTGCATTTTTGTTCGATCTATCGTAAAAGCAGAGCATATTCTCCGCCTGTTGGCTGGTTTACTCGATCATTTTTTCGGCTCTGCGCCGCATGGCAGCAGGCGACAGCTCCGAAAGATACACCGTGTCCACCACGGCCCCGTCTGCCAGAACATAGCTCTGGGGCAGCTCGTCCGAAAGGCTCACCACCGCGCCGTTCTTCTGGGCGTAGTTCAGAAACTCCCGGCCCCGGGGGGTGATGGTGGTGGTTTCCAGATTGAAGATGCCGATGATGTCCCGGTCATTCAGCACGTAGTCACGGCCCAGATGAATATACATATAGTATTTTCCTCATTCTGGCAGTTCATGCATAAAACGCCGTTTATTCACCGGCAGCTGCATGTACTTTTGCATCATTTCTTCATGCTTTGCTCAGCACACCGCCGTTCATGCGGTACACTTCGCCGTCCGTTTTCAGGAACGCGGTATCATCACAGCTGGTCACAAAGGTCTGCTTTTCCTTCATGCGGGTGAGCAGATACTGCTTGCGGCCCTCGTCCAGCTCGCTGAGCACATCGTCCAGCAGGAGCACCGGGTGCTCTCCGGTGATCCGGGCAGCGGCAGCCGCTTCGGCCATTTTCAGGCTCAGCACCACGCTGCGCTGCTGTCCCTGACTTGCAAACACCTTTGCGGGCTGGTCGTCCAGCAGCAGCTCAACGTCCTCGCGGTGGATGCCGCACAGGCTCTGCCCGGCGCGCAGCTCTTCGTTCTGGCGCTGCTTCAAAAGTGTGGAAAGCCCGCCCGGCTCAAACTGGGCGGCATAGCGCACCGCCATGCGCTCTGCCCCGTGGGAAAGCTCGGCATAGTTGGCGCAGGCCAGCGGTGTGAGCAGGGCCAGATATTCCCGCCGCCGCTTCTGGATGGCCTCGCCCTGTGCGGCAAGCTCCACGTTCAGCACTTCCAGCAGGGCGCATTTTTCTGCCCACGGGCGCTCCGTGCCGCCTGCGGAATGACGCAGAAGCGCGTTTTTCTGCTGCAATGCCCGCACATAGCGACGGTAGGTGGCAAGGTAGCCGGGGTACAGCTGGCACAGCGCCGCGTCCAGAAACCGCCGCCGTCCTTCCGGTGCACCTTTTACAAGGCTCAGGTGCCCGGGGTCGAACACCACAGCCGGAAAGCTGCCCGCAAGGCCCGCCGCCCGCTTGGGCGGAGAGCCGTTGACCGATGCATACCGGCCGGGGCGCTGTGCATCCGGCGTGCCCACCGTAATGCGCACATTTGCCGGTTCGTCCGGTTCCTGATCCTCCTGCCGGGTGCGCTGGGTGACGGCCTCCAGTACCGCGAATGTTTCTCCGCGGCGCACAAGCTCGGCATCCTTGCCGCCCCGGAAGCTTTTGCCGCCGGTCAGCAGCCAGATGGCCTCCAGCAGGTTCGTTTTGCCCTGACCGTTGTTGCCGCAGATCACGGTCAGCTCCCGGCCAGGTTCCAGCTGCGCTGCCGCAATATTGCGGTAATTCGCAACTTCCAGTGAAAGCAGACGCATTACTGGCCCTGACCCACTTCCACGGTCTGGCCGTCCAGCTCGATCACATCACCGGCACGGCACTTCTTGCCGCGCATGGTGCACACCTCGCCGTTCACCTTCACGGCACCGCCCTGCACCAGCTCCTTGGCTTCGCCGCCAGTCTCGCACAGGCCTGCATATTTCAGCAGGGCATCCAGCTTGATAAATTCCGTATGGATGAGAATTTTCTGCATAATTTCGCCCTCTTAATCGTTCTTGAAGCGCACCGGCAGCACCAGATACAAAAAGTCGTTGCCCTCGGCAGGCAGCACCTTGACCGGGCTCAGAGGGCCGCTGATCTCCATGCGGACCTTCTCGGTGCGGGCGTTGCGCAGCGCATCCAGCAGATAGCGGTTGTTGAAGCCGATCTCCACTTCGTCGCCCTCGCAGTCGGCGTTGAACTCGTCCACCACGCGGCCAAGGTTGGTCTGGCAGCGCACCACGACTCTACCCTCTGTAAAGGAGATGCGGAGAGGATTTTTTAAACGCTCTGTAATAATCAGCGAAGCACGCTCGATGGTCTCGATGAATTCCTTGGTGTCGATGGTCACGCGGGTGCGGCTGTCGGCGGGGATCACGTTGCGGTAGTTGAGGAACTCGCCCTCGATCAGACGGCTCATGATGGTGTAGCCGCCGGCCATAAAGACCACATAGCGGCGGTTGGCGCTGATGTGCACCGGCTCTTCGTCGTCGTTGGGCAGCAGGTGGGCGACCTCGGTCATGGTCTTGCTGGGCACGATGATGCGGATATCCTTTACCGCCGTCACCGGGCGTTCCACGATGGCCAGACGGTAGCCGTCCAGTGCCACCACAGTCAGCTTGTCGGGCAGGATCTCGAACAGCTCACCGGTGTGGGCGGGCTTTTTCTCGTCCTGACTGACAGCATATAACGTACGATCGATCATATCTTTCAGCACGCCGGTCTTGATGGTCAGGGTCTCTTCCGCTCCGGTATTGGGCAGCTCCGGGAAATCGTTGGCCGGCATGGACTGGATCTCGAACTGGACTACGCCGCTCTGGATGGTGGTTTTGCCGTTCTCGGCAGAGAGGATGCTGACCTGACCGGCGGGCATCCGGCTGATCATGCTGCTGAGCAGCTTTGCATTCAGCACCACCTCGCCGGCTTCCTTGACATTGGCTTCGATGGTGGTCACAATGCCCATTTCCAGATCGTAGCCGGTGAGGTTGAGCTGGAAGCCTTCGGCTTTCAGCAGGATACCTTCCAGCACAGGGATGGCAGAACGCATGGTGACGGCTTTGGACACACCATCGATGGCTGCGCTCAGCAGAACTTTATCACATACGATGTTCAAACTGAATTCTCTCCTTTGTTTTTCGTTTCTGATGTTGTTTTGTGTTTGAAAACAGTTTCAGAACCGGTCTATCTTATTGAACTTGTTGTAGTAACCGTAGTAGGGGGTGGGGAACTTGTGGAAAACCCCGAAAAGCCTTGTCGGAATGCGGGGGTTTTGGTTTCCACGGGGTTGTGAATGTGTTGTGAATGGATCGTGGAAAGGTTGGAAGAGGTCTTTCTTTCCACAGACCATGTGGAGAACGGAGGTTGAATGTTGAAAACTCTGTGGAAAGTGTGGAAAGGTTTGCGTTTTTACCACAAGATATAGGTTCTTTTTCCCCGTTTTGTTCCGTTTTCTCCCCATATTTTGGGGTTTCACCCATAAATGAGTACGACTTTTGCGCGATTTCTGCGGTCAGGCCTTCACGTTCTTGATGATGTCGCTCACGGTCTCGCGCAGGTGCTGGTCATTCTTCATGTCACGCTCCATGGTCTTGAGGGAGTAGACGATGGTGGAGTGGTCACGGCCGGAGAATTCACGGCCGATCTCTTCCATGCTCATGCCGGTGACCTCGCGCAGGATGTAGATGGCCACGCGGCGGGCAGAGGCAACGTTGGCGTTGCGCTTGGTGCCGCGGATGTCGGCAGGGGAGACGTTGAAGGTGCGGGACACCTCGCCAATGATCTTCTCGATGGTCACGGGCACCGGCTGGGTCTCGTTGAGGATGTCCTTGATGGCATTCTGGGCCACACTGATGACCGGCTGGATGCCCTCCAGCATGTAGTAGGCGTTCAGTTTTTTTACCGCGCCTTCCAGCTGGCGGATGTTGTTCTTCAGGTGGTTGGCAATGAACTCGGCCACATCCTCGGGCAGGTCCAGATGCAAAAGCTCTGCCTTGCGCTTGACGATGGCCACGCGGGTCTCAAAATCCGGCGGCTGCACATCGGCGGTCAGGCCCCACTCAAAGCGGGTGCGCAGACGCTCTTCCAGACTTTTGATCTCCTTGGCCGGGCGGTCGGAGGCAATGACGATCTGCTTGTGGGCATCGTGCAGGGAGTTGAAGGTGTGGAAGAACTCTTCCTGCGTGGACTCCTTGCCGGCGATGAACTGGATATCGTCCACCAGCAGCAGGTCTGCCACGCGGTACTTCATGCGGAAGTCCTCGGTGCTGCCGGCGCGGATGGCGGCGATCAGCTCATTGGTGAACTGCTCGCAGGTAACGTACATGATGACGAAATCGGGGTGGGTGCGCTTGATCTCGGTCTGGATGGCCGTGAGCAGATGGGTCTTGCCAAGGCCGGAGCCGCCGTAGATGAACAGCGGGTTGTATGCGCCGGAAGGATTGGCCGCAACCGCCTGTGCAGCAGCAAACGCAAACTGGTTGGAGGGGCCTTTGATGAAATTTTCAAAGGTGAACTCGTAGTTGCCCTGCGGGGAGGCGGGGTTCGCCTCGTACTGCTGGGCCAGCACCACCTCGTGCGGCGGCGTGCTGGGCACCACCAGCGTGATGTCCACGTCGAAGCCCAGCACGGTCTTGAAGGCTTCCTTGAGCAGGCCAAGGTAGCGGTCCGTCACGATCTTGCAGATGAAGTCGTTGCGCACCGAAAGGGTGATGTGGCTGGAATCCTCAAAGCTGATAGGCTCCAGTCCGTCGATATAGAGATTATAGGTCGGCTCGGCCATCTGCGTTTTGCAGTACGCCTGGGCGGCCTCTAAAACGTCCTTAAAAGAATCCATAAAACATCCACTCCGTTAAAGTTTTCAACAATGCTGCTGATACTAGGTTAGTATACCACAAAAAACGCTGTGCGTCCATATTTCTATAATGTAATTTATAATACATAAGAAAAGCCCCTGCACGGCCGTTGTGGCATGGTCAAAACAGGGCCACAATATCTTGTGGCAAAAGAGTTTTCCACGGCAGAATGGTGAAAAAGTTGAAAATCTTTTCACAAAAAAGTTTGAAGGAAAGCGAAAAAAATGCTTGACAGAACGCCATACTATGCGATATACTGTTGAATTGCAAGCCTGTCCCCAATCTGGGACCACATCAGACCCCATACCGGGGATAAGTTTTTACGGAGGATACAACCATGAAGAGAACTTTTCAGCCCAAGAAGCGTCAGCGCAAGGAAGTTCATGGCTTTCTGACCCGCATGAGCACCAAGAACGGCCGTAAGGTCATCAATGCTCGCCGTGCAAAGGGCCGCAAGAGCCTGACTGTCTGATCCGGCCTTTTATGACGGGATCCGGCGCAGAAATGAATATGCGCACAAAAGACCGCTGATATTGGATTAGCGGTCTTATTTTTTTTTGAAAATTGAAAGAATTTTCGTAAAAATGCCCGCATGGGCTTTCAAAGTCGAAAAATTTTTGATATACTGGCTGAAGAATGCACCCTTCGGGGCGTGTTCTCAGCCACAGAAAGGAGGCGCGGAATCATGCGCTATCGTCCCATCCGCCGCAACAGCGAGTTTGGCAGAGTGTATGCCCGCGGCAAATCCTATGTGAACCCCGGTCTTGTGATGTATGTGCTCAAGACCCGCAGCAAAAAGACCCGCGTGGGTCTGACCGCCACCAAAAAGATCGGCCACGCCGTGCAGCGCAACCGCGCCCGCCGCGTGATGAAGGCGGCCATCGACGAGCATCTGGACTACAACATCGGCGGCTACGATCTGATCTTTGTAGCCCGCGGTATGACCCCGCGGCTGAAGAGCTGGCAGCTGAGCAGCGTTGTGGCAAAGCTGTTTGCACAGGCCGGTCTGCCGGATAAGGCCAAACGGCCGGATGCGCCGCCCCCTTCCACCGTGCCCCCGGCACGCAGGGCACAGGCGGAAAAGCCGGACGCATGAACCGCCTGCAGTACATCTGCCGCCGCGCGCTGTGCGTGCCCATCCGGGCCTACCAGTACACTCTCAGCCCATGGATCGGCCGCAGCTGCCGTTTTACGCCCAGCTGCAGCAACTACACCATGCAGGCCATCATGACCCATGGGTGCGTAAAGGGCATCCTGCTGGGGGCATGGCGCATCGCCCGGTGCAATCCCTTCGGCAAATGGGGCTTTGACCCGGTGCCGGAGCCGGGCCGCTGGCAGAACCCTGCCCGCCGGCTGCAGCCCGCAAAGCTGTTTGAAAAGCGGCATAGGGGATAAAGTTTATCTGTCATTGAAGAAAACTCCCTCAGTCACGGCTTGCGCCGTGCCAGCTCCCTCATGGAGGGAGCCTCTGGCGAGAAGGAAAACTTTATCGCCATGACAAAGGCCCCATCTCAGAGGGGGCTGTCGAGCGAATGCGAGACTGGGGGAGTTTCTACGGCATCTGAATCAGCTTCTTGTGACGCGGTGCACTGTGGGCAGCGTGTCCTACGATAAAAAATAACAAGTCCCGTGCCACAGACGGGGCAGAATGGACAAAGGTATGAACTTCTTTTACATCCTGAGCGGTCCTCTCGGCTATGTCATGGAGTGGATCTACAAGCTGCTCCCGAGCTACGGCTGGGACATCATCATCTTCACGCTGCTCATCAACATCGTCAAGATCCCTCTGCAGCTGAGCCAGCAGAAGAGCATGGCTAAAATGTCGGCCTTCCAGCCCATGATGATGGAGATCCAGACCAAGTACAAGGACAAGCCCGAAAAGCAGCAGGAAGAAATGCTCAAGCTGCAGCAGGACTACGGCTATAACCCCACCGCAGGCTGCGTGCCCATGCTGTTGAACTTCCTTGTCATGTTCGGCGTTATCGGTGTCGTGTACAATCCGCTGGAGCGCATCTTCCACATCAGCGCTGCGGCTCTGACCGCCGCCGGTGAGGCCCTGACCGCCTCCGGCGTCGCCTTTACCGCCATCACCCGCGATACCAACATCATCGCACAGGTGGTTGCTGGCAACGGCGGTGTGCTGGGCTGCTTCAGCGCCGAGCAGATCGCTACCATTACCGAGTTCAGCCAGCACATGAACTTCCTCGGCATCGACCTGACCCGCATCCCCAAGCTGGGCCTTTCTCTGGACATCGTGCTGCCGCTGCTGTCGGTCATCACCATGCTCCTGTCCACCCATATCAGCATGAAGGCCAGCGGCCAGCAGATGCAGGGCAGCATGAAGGTGACCATGTATATGATGCCGCTGATGTACCTGTTCTTCTGCTTCACCTATCCTCTGGCATTCTCTCTGTACTACGTCATTTCCAACATCGTGATGACCGTGCAGACTCAGGTCATGCGCAAGGTGTACGACCCCGAGAAGATGCGCAAGGAGATCGAAGCGCAGATCGCAGAAAAGAAAAAGCAGGAAAAACGCGGTGTGAAGAACACTACCGTCAAGGTCACCGATCCCAAGACCGGCAAGACCACGGAAAAGAACCTTTCCGCCAGCGAGATGAACAAGCGCCGGCTGGAGTATGCCCGCAAGCTGGACGAGGAGCGCTACAAGGACGAGCGCACCGTGCCGCTGAGCGAGCTGAACAAGCAGGATAAAGAATAAGGGAGGATGAACGGTTATGATCCGTAAGCAGGAAGCGACCGGCAAAACGGTCGATGAAGCCCGCGCAAAAGCCTGCGCTCTGCTGGGCGTGCAGGCCGATGATCTGAATGTCAGCTGCGAAGTGCTGGAAATGCCCCAGAAGACTGGTTTTCTGGGCCTGAAGCTCACCCCCGCTAAGGTGTGCGTGAGCGTGGAGGAGCCGGACGCTCCGGCTGCAGCACCCGCTGAGCCTGTTGTTGAGAAAAAGACTCCCGTGCAGGAGGCTGTCAAGGCCGCTCCCGTGGCAGAGGAGCCTGCTGCTGCGGCAGCACAGCCGGAAGCAAAGGCCGAAGAGCCTGCTGCCCCCGCTGCAGAAGCTGCTGCAGAGCAGCCCGCTGCCGAGGAAGAGGAGCCGGAAGTCCCCATCGTGATCGAAGAGAACGCTAAGATCAAGGCTGCTGTGGACTACCTGCGTGAGGTCATTGCCCTGATGGGCGTGGAGAATGTCACCTTCAGCGCTGTGCAGAAGGGCGAAGCTACCATCATCCGTCTGGACGGTGAAAAGCTGGGTGCCCTCATCGGCCGCCGCGGCGAGACCATGGAGAGCCTTTCCTATCTGGCAAGCCTTGTGGCAAACCGTCTGGAGGGCGATTACATCAAGCTGGGTCTGGATGTGGCCGGCTACCGCGATAAGCGCGAGAGCGACCTGACCGCACTGGCACAGCGCATTGGTGCCAAGGTGCGCAAGACCGGCCGCAGCTTTGCCATGGAACCCATGAACCCCTATGAACGCCGCATCATCCACTCTGCCATCAGCAAGATGGAGGGCGTGCGCAGCGAGAGCAAGGGCGAAGGCCGTGACCGCCGTGTGGTCATCTACTCCACCGCACCCGATGCGCAGACCGAGAACACCTATGGCGAGCGCCGTCCCCGTGGCGGACGCGGCAATGGCCGTCGTCCCGGCGGCAGCCGCAATGGCGGCTATCGCGGCGGGAACCGTTCTGAGCATGGCGACCACAATGGAAACCGCGGCGGTTACCGTGGCAGCCGCAATGGTGCACCCCGCGGCCCGCGGCCTTCCGGCGTGCCGGAGCGCACCTATGCACCCCGTGATGCAGAGAATGCAGCACCGGTAGCACCCAAGCGCACCGAGCGGGTGGATGATTTTGCCGATTTCAGCTTTGGCAAGATCGAGCTGTAATAGCGAAAATATTTTTGAAGCAACAGGACCGGGCAGCCCGCAGGCTGTCCGGTCCTGTGTCTTTGAAGAGAGAAATCAAGAAAAATGATTTTTTCAGCGTCCTCGCCCTCTCAGTCTCGCATTGCTCGACCGCTTATTTCCTCTTTTTGGCTTTGCCATTTTCCCCCAACCGGAGGAAATCTGTCAAAGGCAGAACCCTTGGCAAAACTGGGAGCTTTGCCGTACTGCCAAAGCCTCTCACTTTGGGAGAGGTGGCATTGCGGAGCAATGACGGAGAGGGCAAGGCCGCTGACAATCAAATTTTACCCCGATCTGACACAGAGCTGGTTTCAGCCCCGGTCCCATACTGCTATACTGAACCTGTCAAAAGTCATTCTTCTCAAAATTTGGAGATCCTGCCTGTTTTTTGCCGAAATCTTTCTCTTAAATGGCAATTGTAAAACAATTGGTCGAGGATTTATACTGTAGTCAAGAGCGTTCTGTTCGTGAAGAACAGACAGAATGATGAGAAGAGAGGTAATCAACTATGGCTCAGAACAAGATCTCCCGCCGCAGCTTCCTGCGTGGTGCAGGGGCATCCGCAACCATCGCAGCCGCCAGCTGCATGGCACCCTCTGCAGCCGCCTGTGACATCAAGTCCCTGTGGAGCATGGATCTGCAGATCCTTGCCACCAGCGATACCCACGGCAAGTTCGATCCCTGGGACTACGCCGCCAACAAGGCAGATGCTTCCGGCAGTGTGGCCCAGCAGGCGACTGCCATCAAGCAGTGCCGCACCCGGAACACGCTGGTGGTGGATGCAGGCGATACCATTCAGGCCAACTCCGCAGAGCTGTTCCTGAACGATGACCTGCATCCCATGATCGCTGCCATGAATGCCATCGGCTATGATATCTGGACCACCGGCAACCATGAGTACAACTACGGCATGGATGTGCTGAAAAAGGTCATGGGACAGCAGAAGGCCAAGGTGCTCACCGGCAACGTTTACGCACCGGACGGCACCCCGCTGGCCGACGGCTACACCATCATCAAGAAGGGCACCGTCAAGATCGGTGTCATCGGTATGGTCACCCCCAACATCATCCGCTGGGATGCCAAGAATCTGGAGGGCTGGAAGGTCACCAATCCCGTGGACGAGAGCCGCAAGATCATCGATAAGATCAAGGATCAGGTGGATGTTCTGATCGGCGTCATGCACATGGATACCGAGAACGAGTACGGTGTGTATGGCTCCGGCGTTACCGATCTGGCAAATGCCTGCCCGGAGTTTGATGTGATCGTGGGCGGCCACGGCCACAGGAGCATCCCCAACATGATGATCAACAACGTGCTGGTGGTGGAGAACAAGAACGCCGGTGCCACCCTGTCCGAGATCCACGTCTATCTGGAGCGCCAGCTGGACGGTAAGTGGAAGGTCGTGAACCGCACCTCTGAAAACCTGCAGATCAAGGAGTACGAGCCCGATCCGGAGCTGACCGCTTTGCTGGCCTCCTACGACACCCGCGCCAAGGAAGACGCTGTTACCCCCATTGGTGAGCTGAAGGGCGGCGATCTGGCCCCCGAAAACGAGATCGACTGCCTGCCGCAGGCCATGGTGCAGGATACCGCGCTGCTGGACTTCATCAACGAAGTGCAGATGTACTACACCGGTGCGCAGGTCTCTGCTACCGCCCTGACCTCCATGACTTCCCAGATGCGCGCGGGCACCATCCGCAAGTGCGATATGGCCAGCATCTACACCTACCAGAACACCCTGTACAAGCTGCAGATGACCGGTGAGCAGCTGCGCCGCTTCATGGAGTGGTCCGCAGCCTTCTTCAAGACATGGAAGCCGGATGAAGTGACCATCGCCTTTGACCCCTCGGTGCGCTACTACCTGTACGATGCTTTTGAGGGCGTCAACTATGAGCTGGACGTCTCCAAGGAGCCGGGCCACCGCATCAAGAACCTCAAGTGGCCGAACGGCAAGGCCGTGAAGGACACCGACACCTTTGTGGTGGCAGTGAACAACTACCGCGCCACCACCCAGCTGCTGACGGCTGCGGACATCTTCCTGCCGGGCGAAGAGCTGCCCAAGCTGCTGGAGATCGATGTGCGCGGCGACGTGGGCGGCATCCGCGAGCTGCTGGGCGAGTACATCCGCACCGTGAAGGGCGGCACCATTGAGCCGCACGTGAACAACAACTGGAAGATCGTGGGCAACAACTGGAAGGCTGCCGATCACCAGAAGGCTGTGCAGCTGCTGCGCGAGGGCAAGCTGGCCCTGAATGAGAATGCCGATGCACGCACGCTGCCTGGCAAGGCCATCACCACGGCGGATATCGCCAAGTTCTAAAAAACAGTTTCCTGTAAAAAGGGGCTTTCCGTGTTGGGACGGAAAGCCCCTTTTTTGTGCGAGAAACGGGCGGATTTTCAACCGTTTCCCGGGAATTGGTTGAAAAAACAGTACCATTCCGCAGCATTTCGTGGTACAATGAAACTGTATTGGTCTCGCTGCTGTGGGCAGATGGGAGCAAGCGGCCAGACCGGGCGCGGAAAGGAAGCCAGAAAAAACCATGCAGGAAACGACCATTGCAGCCATTGCAACAGCGCCGGGCGCAGGCGGCATTGCCGTCGTGCGGCTCTCCGGTGCGGAGAGCTATCCCATAGCAGCCCGGGTGTTCCGCCCGGCCAACGCCGCAAAAAAGGTGGAGGATGCCAAAGGCTACACCGCCATGTACGGAACATTCCGGGAAGGGGACGAAGCCTTTGATGAGGGGGTGGCCCTGTTTTTCCGCGCGCCCCACAGCTATACCGGCGAGGACGTGGTGGAGCTTTCCTGCCATGGCGGCAGCGCCGTGGCCCGCCGTCTGGTGGAAGCCTGTCTTGCTGCCGGTGCTCAGCCTGCCGCGCCCGGCGAGTACACCCGCCGCGCGTTCCTGAACGGCAAGCTGGGTCTGACGCAGGCCGAAGCGGTGATGGATCTGATCTCGGCGGATGGCCGTCAGGGTGCCGCGCTGGCCAATGCCGCGCTGGGCGGTGCGCTGGCAAAGAAGATCAGTGCCCAGAAGGAAGCGCTTACCGCCATTCAGGCTCACCTTGCCGCATGGGTGGATTTTCCCGAAGAGGATGTGCCGGAGCTGGACGGTGACCATCTGCACCGCGTACTGAGTGGGGTAAAGGCAGAGCTGGACGTGTTGATCCATCATTATCAGGCGGATACCGTCCTGCGCGAAGGTGTGGACTGCGCCATTGTGGGCAGACCAAATGCGGGCAAATCCACACTGCTCAACCTGCTGGCCGGGTTCGACAGGGCCATCGTCACGCCGGTGGCTGGCACCACCCGTGACGTGGTGGAGCAGGCGGTACAGCTGGGGGATATCCAGCTGAATCTGTTCGATACCGCCGGTCTGCGCGAGACCGAAGATGCCATTGAAGCCGAGGGCATCCGCCGCAGCTGGAAAAAGCTGGAGGAGGCAGGCCTGATCCTGGCTGTGTTCGATGGCTCTGAGCCGCCCACGCGGGAAGATCTGGAGCTTGCACAGCGTTGCACAGGCCGTCCAGCCATTGCACTTATCAACAAAGAGGATAAACCGACGCAGTTTGACGCAGAGTTGATAGCGCCCTGCTTTGCCATGGTGCTGCCGGTGTGCTGTCAGGAGGAGGAGAGCCGCAAGGTGATCTCCGCTGCGGTGGCCCGCCTGCTGGGTACCAGCCAGATCGACCCCCATGCCGCCAGTCTGTCCGGCCAGCGTCAGCTTTCCGCCGCACTGCGTGCGCGGGACGCTGTGGCCGGTGCACTGGATGCTGCCGCAGGCGGCTTTGGGCTGGATGCCGTTTCCGTCTGTGTGGACGACGCACTGGCCGCCCTGTGCGACCTGACCGGTGAGAACGCCTCGGAAGCTGTGATCGAACAGGTGTTTGAACGTTTCTGCGTGGGAAAATAAGAAGAAAACCAAGGAAAAGTATATGAACCACTTAGGAGATTATGACGTTATCGTCATCGGTGCCGGCCACGCCGGCATCGAAGCTGCCCACGCCGCCGCAACGCTGGGCGCGAGAACGGCTGTGTTTACCATGAGTCTGGATGCCATTGGCAACATGCCCTGCAACCCCAGCATTGGCGGCACGGCAAAAGGCACGCTGGTACGTGAATTAGATGCGCTTGGCGGCGTGATGGGCCTTGCTGCAGATGCCACCTATCTGCAGAGCCGGATGCTCAACAAGGGCAAAGGCCCGGCGGTGCACGCCCTGCGTGTGCAGACCGACCGCAAGCGCTACCATGAATATATGAAGCATGCATTGGAACTCACGCCCGGCCTTGCCATCCATCAGGCTGAGGTTGTGAGCATCGAGACCGAGAACGGCCGTGTGAAGGGCGTTGTGACCCAGCTGAACGGGGAATACAGCGCCAAATGCGTGGTCATTGCCACCGGCACGAACCTTGGCGGCAAAATTTTTGTGGGCGATGCATGGTACGCCTCCGGCCCGGACGGGATGCACGCCGCTAACGCCCTGACCGACAGCCTGAAGGCTGCCGGGCTGCCGCTGCGCCGGTTCAAGACCGGCACCCCTGCCCGGGTGCACCGCCGCAGCATCGATTTTTCCAAGCTGGAATGCCAGCCCGGCGACCCGGACAATGAGCTGCAGCCCTTCAGCTTTATGACCGATGCACCCATGCACAACAAGGTGGAGTGCTGGATCGCCTATACCAACCCCGAGACCCACAGGATCATTCTGGATAACATCCAGCGCAGCCCGCTCTACGGCGGCATGATCGAGGGCGTTGGCCCGCGCTACTGCCCTTCCATCGAGGACAAGGTGGTGCGCTTTGCGGGCAAGGAACGCCACCCCATCTTTGTGGAACCCTGCGGAGAGAACACCGAAGAGATGTATCTGCAGGGTGCCTCCAGCAGCCTGCCGGAGGATGTGCAGAATGCCTTCTACCGCAGTATCAAAGGGTTTGAGAACATCGAGATCATGCGCCCGGCCTACGCCATCGAGTACGACTGCGTGGACCCCACCAGTCTGGAAGCCACGCTGGAAAGCAAGGTGGTGCGGGGACTGTACGGTGCGGGTCAGTTCAACGGCACCTCCGGCTACGAGGAAGCCGCCGCCCAGGGCCTGCTGGCCGGACTGAACGCCGCCCGCAATGCGCTGGGCAAAGAGCAGCTCATTCTGCCGCGCCACACCAGCTATCTGGGAACGCTGGTGGACGATCTGGTCACAAAGGGTGTCATGGACCCCTACCGCATGATGACCAGCCGCAGCGAGTACCGCCTGACCCTGCGTCAGGACAACGCCGACCAGCGGCTGACCCCCATCGGCAGGGAATACGGCCTTGTGCAGGATGACCGCTGGGCCAAGTACCAGCACACCCAGAGCATTTTGGAAGCGGAGCGCCGCCGCCTGCACGAGACGCATCTGCGCACCGCCGACCTGCGCACCGCCATGGAAGCGGCCGGTCTTGCCCCTGCTGCCGAGGGCGGCATTGCGGAAGAGCTGCTGCGCCGCCCGGAGATCAGCTATCCGCTGCTGGCGGGTATGATTGGCTGGGGCGAGGAGATCACCCCCATGCTGGCCGAACGGCTGGAGACCGAGATCAAGTACGCCGGTTACATCGCCCGGCAGGACCGGATGATCCGGGACGTGGCCCGGCACGAAAAGACCCTGATCCCGGACGACTTTGAATATGCGGATCTGGCCGGTCTGACACTGGAAGCCCGCGAAAAGCTGGCCCGCATCCGGCCGAAGAACCTCGGTCAGGCGGGGCGCATCCCGGGCGTATCGCCCTCCGATGTGGCGCAGCTGAGCATTGCGCTGGCAGCGAGGAAATGACTTTGCTGAACCCTCTCAGTCAAAGCCTGCCGGCTTTGCCAGCTCCCCCAAAGGGGGGAGCTTTATAAGCGTTCCCCCAGATGCAAAAAGCTCCCCCTTCGGGGGAGCTGGACGCGAAGCGGCCTGAGAGGGTTTCTCTATAAATGCAATTTAAAATCGTACCCATAGAAAGAAGCTGCAACCAATGGAAGAACTGAAGCTTTACGAGGGCCGTCCTGCCGACTGCACCGGGCGGCTGGAAAAAGAGATCCGTACCTATGACCTGCTGGACAAGCTGGGCATCCAATTCTGGCGCACCGACCACGGCTGGATGAAGGCCGATACCATGGAGGACTGCCATGTGATCGATGCCTGCCTGAATGCCACTGTCTGCAAGAACCTGTTCCTGTGCAACCGGCAGAAGACAAACTTTTATCTGCTCATGATGCCTGGGGACAAACCCTTCAAGACAAAAGAGCTTTCCCATCAGCTGGGCATTGCCCGCCTGAGCTTTGCCTCGCCCGAGGATATGGAGCAGTATCTGGACTGCACGCCCGGCTCCTCCTCCATTATGGGCCTTGCCAATGATGCTGAAAATAAGGTGCAGCTGCTGATGGATGAGGACATAAAGGCAGGGGAGTACCTCGGCTGCCACCCCTGCATCAACACCTCCTCGCTCAAGCTGCGAACGGCAGATGTGCTGGAAACTTTCCTGCCTGCCGTGCACCACGAGCCGATTTTCGTTCACTTGACCGGCGAATAACAGAAAGGAAAACCTGCGTATGATCGATAAACCGCGCCTTGAAGCAAAATGTTCCACATGGAACATCACTCTCACCGGCACCCAGCTGGACCAGCTGGATGCCTTTGCCGAAATTCTGGTGGACTACAACCAGAAGGTCAACCTGACCGCTATCACCGACCCCGAGGGGATCGAGGATAAGCACTTCCTCGACAGCCTGCTGTTTGCCAGCCAGCCGGAAGTGGCGGGCCGCATGGTGGATGTGGGTGCAGGCGCAGGCTTCCCGGGCATCGTGACCAAAATCTACAAGCCGGAACTGGAGCTGACCCTGATGGAGCCCACCGGCAAGCGGGTGGAGTTTTTGAAGTACGCCTGTGCCCAGCTGGGCTTGACCGGCGTGGAGTTTGCAAAGGAGCGCGCCGAGGAAGCCGCCCGCAAGGCGTGGCGTGAGCAGTTCGATCTGGCCTCGGCCCGGGCTGTGGCTGCGCTGCCCATGCTGGCCGAATACTGTCTTCCGCTGGTAAAGGTGGGCGGCAATTTCCTCGCCATGAAAGGCTCTTCCGGTGAGGAAGAACTGGCCGCAGCGCGCGGTGCCATCAAAAAGCTGGGCGGCGAGTACAAAGAGACCCGCACTCTGCACCTTCCGGGTGGCGACACCCGTACCCTGATCCTGTGCAAAAAGATTTCGCAGACTCCGACAGCCTACCCCAGAAACGGCGGAAAAATTGCGAAAAGCCCGTTGAAATAACGAAATATCGATAGAATTTTGTAAAACCCTGCCGAACGAAACTTCTGGCAGGGTTTTTATTTGTGTGATACACTGTGCCTGAAGCCTGAGTTTTCCACGCTTTCCCGGGAAAATGTGAAAAACAAAACCCATCCACCACACGAAAGGAGCCGTGTATCCATGTTTGAACGCAAAAAGCAGGCGGGCAAGATTTATTTCCTGCCCATCGATCAGATCAGGCCGTCGCCGTTTCAGGCACGGCGGGAGTTCAGCGAGCAGGAGCTGGCTGCGCTGGCCCAGAGCATCCGTGAAAATGGTCTGCTGCAGCCCATCTCGGTGCGAAAAGTGTCGGATGGCGGCTACGAGCTGGTAGCCGGGGAGCGGCGGCTCCGTGCCTGCCGCCTTGCTAAAATGAACACCATCCCTGCCATCCTCTGTGATTACGACGATGAGCGCACCGCCGCGTTGGGCCTGCTGGAAAACATCCAGCGGGCCGACCTGAACCCCTTTGAGCAGGCGCAGGGCTTAAAGGATGTGATGGTGCTGTGGGACTGCACCCAGGCCGAAGCCGCCAAGCGACTGGGCATGGCGCAGCCCACCCTTGCCAACAAGCTGCGGCTTTTGCAGCTGAACGCCGACCAGCGGCAGTTCGTGCTGGACAACAGCCTCACCGAGCGCCATGCCCGGGCGGTGCTGCGTCTGCCGGAGAACCGCCGCAGCGAAGCATTGATCAACATTGCCAAGCGCCGCATGAACGCCCGGCAGACCGACCTCTACATTGAACAGCTGCTCAATACCCCTGCAAAAGGCAGGCACCGCATCTCGATGGTCAAGGATGTGCGTATTTTTGTGAACACCATCGACCATGCCATCCGTCTGATGACCGATAATGGTGTGCCCGCCACTGCCCACCGGGAGGAGAAGGACGGGTATATCGAATATACGGTGCGCATCCCAACCACCGCCGCCGAACGGTAAAATTGTTCCATGTGGAACAGGGGACGAACTCCCTCAGTCAAAACCTGACGGTTTTGCCAGCTCCCTCGGAGAGGGAGCCTCTGGCGTGCCGGAAACTTTGCAATTTACCCGGTAGCTTTGCCGCCATGTCAAGGGCCCCATCCCAGAGGGGGCTGGCATCGAGCAAAGCGAGATGACTGGGGGAGTTTCTCACGGCGTAAGCCGTGACTGAGAGGGTAACCGTCCTTTCCGGTACGGCGGACTTTGCGATTTACCCGGAAACTTTGCCGTCATGCCAAGGGCTCTCCCTTTGGGAGAGCTGGCAAGTCCGACAGGGCTTGACTGAGAGGGCTAGCCAGCTTCCCGGCGCGCATTCAAAATCGTTCGTTTTGTCTCCCGAAACCGTGCATTTTTTGATTTTTCCGCCCCTGAAAGTTAAAAATCCAGCGGAAAAACGCTTCAGATGGTTCAAAAACCGATTCGGATGTGCTATACTAGGTGTTAAGGTGCCTGTATGGACGGGAAACCGGCGGGCATGACTGCGAATGTTCCACATGGAACAATTGAATTTTCCCGGAAGGAAGAATTGTGCGTGGCAAAAATTGTAGCAATTGCGAACCAGAAGGGCGGCGTTGGCAAAACCACCACCGCCGTCAACCTGTCGTCCTGCGTTGCGGCGCTGGGCAAGCGGGTGCTCATCGTAGATCTTGATCCGCAGGGCAATACCACCACCGGCTACGGCATCCCGAAGCGCAGCGTGGAAAAGGGAACCTACGAGATCCTGATCGGTGAAGCACGAGCATCCGAGGCCATCCGTAAGACCGAGTACCGCACCGATGTCATCGGCTCCAACACCCGTCTGGCCGGTGCCAGTCTGGAAATGATCGACCTGCCCGCTCGTGAGAGCCGCCTGCGCAAGGCGCTGGCCGAGGTGCAGAAGGACTATGACTTCATCTTTATCGATTGTCCGCCCAGTCTGGACCTGCTCACCCTGAACGGCCTGAGTGCCTGCGACAGCGTTCTCATTCCGGTGCAGTGCGAGTATTACGCGCTGGAGGGCCTTTCGGAGCTGATCAGCACCTTAAAGACCATTCGCAAAAAGTACAATCCGTATCTGGATATCGAGGGCGTGGTGTTCACCATGTTCTCGCTGCGGTATAACCTGACCGTGCAGGTGGTGGAGCAGGTGCAGAAGTATTTCGGCTCCAAGGTGTACAAGACCACCATCCCGCGTTCCATCCGCATTTCGGAGGCACCCAGCTACGGCCAGCCCATCAATTTCTATGAACCCAAGGGCAAGGGCAGCGAAGCGTACATGGATCTGGCGATCGAATTTGTCAAGAACAACCGCCCGCACGAGCCCAAAAAGGCCCGCCGCAAAAGTGCACCCGTCGCAGAGCAGACGAAAAATGCTCTGGAAGATTAAACCTCAGGGGGAACATGAATGGCAAGAGGAAAAGGAGGACTTGGCCGCGGGCTGGACAGTCTGTTTGAAGATGCCGCCCCGGTTTTTGAGTCCGGTGCAAAGGTAGACACCTTGCCCCTGCGTGAGATCGAACCGGACCCGGAACAGCCGCGCAAGACCTTTGACGAACAGGCGCTGGGTGAGCTGGCGGCCAGCATTGCAGAGCATGGTCTGCTGCAGCCCATCGCGGTGCGTCCGCGCCCGCGCGGCGGCTACAGTATCGTGGCGGGAGAGCGCCGCTGGCGTGCCTGCCGCATGGCAGGGCTGAACGATGTGCCGGTGGTCATTAAGGAAGTCAGCGACGAGCAGGCCATGGAGCTGGCTCTGGTGGAAAATCTGCAGCGCGAGGATCTGGACCCGGTGGAAGAAGCAACCGGCATCCGGGAGCTGATGACCCGCTGCGGCCTGACGCAGGAGCAGGCGGCACAGAAGCTGGGCAAGAGCCGCAGCGCACTGGCCAACAGCCTGCGCCTGCTGAACCTGCCGGAAAACGTGCTGGAACTGCTGAAAAGCGGCTTTATCAATATCGGCCACGCAAAGGTGATCCTGAGCCTGCCCACACCGGAGCTGCAGGAGCAGGCGGCGCAGATCATTGCGGACAACCAGTTGAATGTGCGTCAGGCCGAGGCACTGTGCAAAAAGCTGGCAAAGCCCGCAAAGGAGCCCAGAGAGCCCCAGCCGCGGGGCACCCTGCCGGTGGAGGTGGAAGAAAGCCTCAAGCAGGTGCTGGGCAGCGAGGTGAACGTGGCCTACCACGACGGCAAGGGCAGGCTGACCGTGCATTTCTATTCAGACGAGCAGCTGCGGGCCTTTGCCAACCTGCTGGGACAGTACCAGAACGAAGAATAAAGCGATCCAAGGCGGGCGACCGTCTTTGAACGGCACAGGGGAGGGGATCTTCTGTGCGAACCGAAATAGAGCAAGGAGAGTCAATCATGCTTGATATCAAATTTGTCCGTGAAAACCCGGACGCTGTCAAGGAAAACATCAAGAAGAAGTTTCAGGATGCAAAGCTCCCGCTGGTGGACGAGGTCATCGAGAAGGATGCCAAGTACCGCGCATGCCTGAAGGAAGTGGAAGCCCTCAAGGCTGCCCGCAACAAGCTGAGCAAGGCCAACGGCCCCCTGTTCGGCCAGCTGAAGAAGTGCACCGATGAGGCACAGAAGGCTGAGCTGCAGGCTCAGATCGATGCCAACAATGCCGCCGTCAAGGCCGATGCCGACAAGATGGCTGAGCTGGAAAAGGAAGAAGAGACCCTGTCCGCACGCATTCAGGAGATCATGTACACCATCCCGCAGATGATCGATCCCAGCGTGCCCATCGGCCCGGATGATACCTACAACGTGGAAGCACAGCGCTTTGGTGAGCCTGTGGTGCCCGATTTCCCCATCCCGTACCACACCGAGATCATGGAGAGCTTCGACGGCATCGATATGGACGCTGCAGGCCGCGTGGCCGGCAACGGTTTCTACTATCTGCTGGGCAACATCGCCCGCCTGCACGAGGCTGTGCTGGCCTATGCCCGCGACTTTATGATCAACAAGGGCTTCACCTATGTGATCCCTCCCTTCATGATGCACGGCAACGTGGTGCAGGGTGTCATGTCCTTCCCGGAAATGGATGCCATGATGTACAAGATCGAAGGTGAGGACCTGTACCTGATCGGCACCAGCGAGCACACCATGATCGGCCGCTTCATCGACCAGACTCTGGACGAGGCCACTCTGCCCCTGACCCTGACCTCCTACAGCCCCTGCTTCCGCAAGGAAAAGGGCGCTCACGGCATCGAGGAGCGCGGCATTTACCGCATCCATCAGTTCGAGAAGCAGGAAATGATCGTGGTCTGCCGCCCCGACGAGAGCGCTGACTGGTACGAGAAGCTGTGGAAGAACTCTGTGGAGCTGTTCCGCAACATGGAGATCCCGGTGCGTCAGCTGAACTGCTGCTCCGGCGACCTGGCCGACCTGAAGGTGAAGAGCTGCGATATCGAAGCATGGAGCCCCCGCCAGCAGAAGTACTTCGAGGTCTGCTCCTGCTCCAATCTGGGCGATGCACAGGCACGCCGCCTGCACATCCGCGTGAAGGGCAAGGACGGCAAGACCTATCTGGCCCACACCCTGAACAACACCTGCGTGGCACCTCCGCGTATGCTGATCGCCTTCCTGGAGAACCATCTGCAGGCCGACGGCACCGTGACCATCCCCGAAGTGCTGCAGCCGTATATGGGCGGCCTGAAGGTCATGGTTCCCACCCACAAGAAGAACTAAAACTGCACCGGGTTTTCCACAAGGCTCGGATAAATGGTTGAAAAATCCCGCTTTCTATTCAATGGAAAGCGGGATTTTTTGCGTATCTTCGTTTGTATTTTGGACGACATGAAAAAATATGATTTTTTTAAAAATATGTGTTGACAAAAGGGGTATCTGTGGGTATAATAATAGAGCACTGTTCAAGTGCACAAACAATATGTGGCGGTATAGCTCAGTTGGCTAGAGCATTCGGTTCATACCCGAAGTGTCACCGGTTCAAATCCAGTTACCGCTACCACTTTTACAGAGTTTCGCTAAGGTTAGGGGGACGGTCGTCCGCAGTAGTGGGCGATGGATGTCGGAGGTTTTAGCGAAGCTCTGTATTTCTAAGGCCCGTTGGTCAAGCGGTTAAGACACGGCCCTTTCACGGCTGTAACATGGGTTCGATTCCCGTACGGGTCATGAATAAAATCCCTGATCTTAGGATCAGGGATTTTTTCATGCAACCCGTACGAGGAATCGAAGGAACACGGCCGCCCGCAGGCGGCAAAAAAGAGCCCAGTGGGCTCTTTTTTAGTGTTCGGGTCCCATCCTGTAGGAATGTCTAATGTGGTTGCTGTTTCATGCAACCCGCACGGGAATCGAACAGCACGACCCTGCGCAGCAGGGTAAGCAATCAGCCCAGTGGGCTGTTGCTTAGTGCGCGGGTCCCAACGACTAGGAACGTCTAATGTGGTTGCTGTTTCATGCAACCCGCACGGGAATCGAACAGGGCGGCGGTGCGCAGCACCGCAACCAAAGCCCCAGTGGGGCTTTGGTTAGCCCGCGGGTCCCAACGGCTAGGAATGTCTAATGTGGTAGCTGCCGCTGCATTCGCTCGGGGGCGTTTTTAATTTGACCCGCACGGGAATTGCAGCTGAGCTGACCGCCGCCAGCGAGCAAAGACTTCCCCCGGTCGGGGGAAGATGTCGCATAGCGACAAAAAGGGGAGTACAGGGAAGCGAAGCTGGGGCCGTGGTCAGCGGGATGCGAACGCCGCTCCAAGGCGTGAAGCATACGCTGGGAACCACGACCCGAGACAGGGCGGCGGTGCGCCTTCATCTTGAATACTACATGCCATTTTATGGATAAAAAGCCCGGCAGGGGAACACGTTCAGGTGCTCTTCTGCCGGGTCTTTCTGCATTTTCCGTAAATTTCCGACCTGAAATAGTAACAAAATTATGTCAGTGAGACATCATTCCTCCATTTTTAACTGCGAAAATTGACTTACATACCAAAAAATCCGGGATATTCTGGCACTTTCCATATAAATTCATGACAAAGTTTGGTAGAAATAATATCTTGTATACAGGCTGCACTTACGTTACAATACAGGTGATATTTCAATTGTACGAGCAGAAGGGAGGAAATGGAGTCCACAAGGGCAATTTTCAATCACGAGTACGGGCCGATGGCGGATGCAGCGTGCAGTTTTTGCACTATCTGTCACCATCGCCTGATGCTTAGAACGGGAGGATGTCAATGGAAGTCTTTTTGCAAGCACTGGTAAACGGGATCCTGCTGGGCGGTTTCTACTCCCTGATGGGTATGGGCCAGAACATCATTTTCGGTGTTATGAACATCGTCAACTTCTGCCACGGCGAAATGTTGATGGTGGGCATGTACATTACCTATGTTCTGTATACCTACTTTGGGGTGGACCCCTATGTAGCCCTTCCCATCGTTGCAGTGCTCATGTTCGGTCTGGGTGCGCTGATCCAGTCCACTCTGATCACCCCTTCGCTCAAGACCAAGAGCTTTACGAACCTGCTGTTCCTCACCGTCGGTCTGGGCCTGCTGCTCACCAACGGCGCTCTGGTCATCTTTGGTTCCACCTATTATAAGATCATTACCCCTTATTCGCAGACCTATATCCCGCTGGGTCCGGTCACCATTGCGCTGCCGCGTCTGGTCAGCTTCCTGATCCTGATCGTGGTCGCCATTGCACTGTTTGCCTTCCTCAAGTATTCCACCACTGGCAAGCAGATCCGCGCCGTATCCCAGAACCCCATTGGTGCTGAGGTCGTGGGCATCAACGTCAAGAAAATTTACATCCTGACCTATGGTCTGGGCGTTGCTCTGGCCGGTATCGCCGGCTCTCTGCTGACCCAGTTCTACACCATCTATCCCACCGCAGGCGCAAGCTTCGGCTTCCGCGCACTGATCGTCGTGGTCGTGGGCGGTCTGGGCTCCATCCCCGGCGCATTCTTCGCCGGTATTTTCCTGGGCCTGCTGGAGCAGATGAGTGCATTGTTCATCAGCCCGTCCTACAGTGATATGATCGTGTTCGTCACCTTCATCATCATTCTGGTCGTGCGTCAGGTCATGATTCTGAGGAGGCGATAAGATGGATACCAGAAAAGCAGTTAAAACCTATCACCGCAATCTGGCGATCGTTCTGGCTATCATCGTCGCCATCTTCGCAGCGATCCCGCTGGTCGTGGATAAACCTTACATCATCAACATTTTCGTTCTCACCTTCTATATGTCCACCCTGTCCATGGCATGGAACATTCTGGGCGGCATCACCGGCCAGAACTCGCTGGGTCTGGCCGCTTACATGGGTCTGGGTGCCTATGTGTGCTGTCTGGTGGTCACAAAGACGGGCATGAACCCCTGGGTGGCCGCTGTGCTGGATATGCTCGTTGTGGGCGTTGTGGCCGGTGTCATCTTCTTCCCCAGCCTGATCCTGCGCGGCCCCTACTTCACGCTGGTGTCCATCGCGTTTGCCGAGTCCATCCGTCAGTTCATCATCAACTCGGAGTTCTTCGGCCGCGCATCCGGTGTGGGCCTGCCCTTCGGCAAGGACTCCTTTGCGCAGTTCCGCTTTACCAGCAAGGTGCCGTACTACTACATCGGCTTCATCATGATGGTGGGCGTTTACCTCATCATGAAGAAGATCGGCCGCTCCAAGCTGGGCTTTGCGCTGCGCACCATCCGTGAGGATGAGGACGCAGCCGCCGCTATCGGCATCAACCCCACCAAGTACAAGGTGATCGCGGTCGTCATTTCGGCCATCATTGCCGGTCTGGTCGGCTTCTTCTACGTCAGCTACATCCGCTACATCGACCCCGATGTTATGATCCAGTCCAAGTCCACTGAGATCGTGCTGCCGGCAGTCGTGGGCGGCGCTGCCTACATCGAAGGCCCGCTGATCGGCGGCCTCATCATGATCCCGCTGAGCGAACTGCTGCGTGCAAACTTTGCCGCCATCCTGCCCGGCATCAACATGCTGATGTACGCCATCGTGCTGATCGTGGTCATCCGCTTCCGTCCGTCCGGTATTCTGGGCTGGTATATGAACTCGAAGGTCAAGACCTTCATCGATGAAAAGATCCTCAAAAAGCCGTCTCTGGACGTGCTGGAAGAGTATGAGCTGATGGCAGACAAGGGAGGGAAGTAATCATGGCAGAAAAGCCTATTATCGAAGTCCAGGGCCTGACCAAGCGGTTCAAGGGTCTGACTGCCGTGCATGATGTTTCTTTCTCGGTGGAGAAAGGCTCCATCACCGGCATGATCGGCCCCAACGGTGCTGGTAAATCCACCACCTTCAACATGATCTGCGGCTACTACCCGCCCACCGAAGGCAAGATCTTCTACAATGGTGAGGACATCACCAACAAAAAGGCGTATGAGTACACCAACATGAAGATCGCCCGCACCTTCCAGATCATGAAACCTCTGAAGAACCTGAGCGTTCTGGATAACGTCACCGCCGCCGCCTACTTCGGCCACGCCGGTGCAAAGAGCGAAAAAGAGGCCAAGGAGCGCGCCATGGAAGTGCTGCACTTCACCGGCCTGTACGAAAAGCGTCATGTGATCTCCAAGGACATGGGCACGCCGGACCAGAAGCGTCTGGAGATGGCCCGCGCTCTGGCCACCAAGCCCGAAGTGCTGTTTCTGGACGAGAACATGGCAGGCTTGAACCCGGCTGAGACCGAAGAGGCCATCCAGCTGATCCGCAAGATCAACGAGTCCGGTGTCACCATCCTGCTCATCGAGCACATCATGAAGGCGGTCGTGAGCCTGTGCGAGAAGGTCATCGTCCTTCACCACGGCGAAAAGATCGCTGAGGGCACGCCCGAGCAGGTCATGAACGATCCTTACGTCATGGAGGTGTACCTGGGCACCAAAAAGGAGGGCGCAAGTGCTTAAAGTTGAAGGTCTGAACGCCGGTTACGGCTCTGTGAACATCCTGTGGGACATCGGCTTTGAGGTGAAGGATGGCGAGATCGTTGCCATCCTTGGCTCCAACGGTGCCGGTAAGACCACCATGGTGCGCACCATCACAGGCATGGTCAAGGCCAGCTCCGGCAAGGTGGAGTTCAACGGGGAGGACCTCTCCGGCAAAAGCTCCCGCGTTATTCTGGACAGCGGCATCGTGCAGGTGCCGGAAGGCCGTCAGCTCTTTACCGAGATGACCGTGCTGGAAAATCTGGAGCTGGGCGCATTCAATAAGGAGACCAAGGCGCATTTTGCAGAAAATCTGGAAAAGTGCTACAACTGGTTCCCCAAGCTGCGCGAGCGCGCAAAGCAGGCTGCCGGCACCCTGTCCGGCGGCGAGCAGCAGATGGTGGCCGTGGCCCGTGCGCTGATCGGCATGCCCAAGCTGCTGATCCTGGACGAGCCCAGTCTGGGCCTTGCCCCCAACATCGTGGACGACATTCTGGAAGTGGCCAAGACCATGGTGAAGAATGACGGCATCTCGGTGCTGCTGGTGGAGCAGGACATTACCAAGGCCCTTGCAGCGGCTGACCGCGGCTATGTCATCGAGAACGGCCGCGTGGCGCTGGAAGGCACCGCCGCCGAGCTTTCGGCAAACGAGCACGTCAAGAAGGCGTACCTCGGCATCTGATTTTGGAAACTGGATGTCCGGCGGGCACTACTTCACACGGTGCGGCGGGGCATCTCGGATTAACAAGCTGTTTTTTACAAACAGAATTGGAGGACAATTATGAAAAAGATCTCTCGTAGAAGCTTCCTGAAGGCATCCGCTGTTCTGGGCAGCGCAGCTGCTCTGACCGCCTGCGGCGGCTCTTCCGCTTCCACCAGCACTGCAGCATCTACCAGCACCGCAGCATCCGGCAGCACTGCAGCAGCCAGCGGTGATACCATCAAGATCGGTACCATCTACGCAATGTCCGGCGGTAACGCAGCCATCGGCGAGAACATCCTGCGCGGCATCGACTTCGCAGTGGACGAGATCAACAAGGCAGGCGGCGTGAACGGCCAGATGCTGGAAGTTGTCCGCGGTGATCACGCAGGCGACGCAGCCACCGGTAAGTCTGAGGCAGAGCGCCTGATCACTCAGGAAGGTGTCAACGTCATTATGGGTTGCCATATGTCCGTTGTTACCGAGGTCGTGGCTCAGGTCTGCCAGCAGTACGGCATCCCCATGATCACCGCTATCTCCACGCTGGACCGCCTGACCGACGAGGACCACAAGGACTACGATTACTTCTTCCGTCTGTGCCCGCTGAACTCCGTCTACGTGGAAGATATGCTGAAGTATCTGCAGGACTCCAAGGAGCAGACCGGCAACGAGATCAAGAAGGTCGCCATCTTCACCGATAAGGCTGCCATCGGTCAGGAGCTGATCCGCTGCGTCAACCTGTTCGCACCCGATTACGGTCTGGATGTTGTGGCCGAAGTGGACTACAGCTCCAACGCGACCGACCTGTCCTCTCAGATCCTGGCTCTGAAGCAGGCTGACCCGGACGCCATCCTGTGCGACTCCTACATCGGCGACGCTACTCTGTTCGTCCAGACCCTGAAGGAGCAGAACTACAAGCCCAAGATGATCGTTGCCAAGGCCAACGGCTTCACCGATCCTTCCTTCATCCCGAACCTGGGCGCATCCGCAAACGGCGTGGCTTCTGTTGTCGAGTTCAACCCCGACCTGACCAACGGCGTGGAGATCAACGAGGACTTCAAGAAGGTCTACAATGTCAACATGAACGGCCACTCTGCTGAGTCCTACACCGTTGTGTGGCTGTTCAAGACCGCCATCGAGAAGGCCGGCTCCACCGACGGTGCTGCCGTCCGCGACGCTCTGGCAGCTCTGTCCATCGACGGTGCATTCGAGGGCGGCCGCAAGATCGTTCTGCCCTACTCCAAGATCGAGTTCGCTCCCGAGTACGAGATCGGCGGCGCAAAGCACTACCGTGACAACACCTACGCTTCTGTTGCTATCGCACAGGTGCAGGATCAGGAGTGGAAGACCGTCTGGCCCTTCGAGTTCGCTTCCTCCAAGATCCAGGAAGTCACTCTGGGCTGATAAAGTTACCCCAAAGAATACAGCAGGCGAGCCGCCCAATGGGCGGCTCGCCTTTTTGCGTCTTCAGTTGTTTTTGATGTAAGTAAAAATATCCTCCGGCACCGCTGCCAGTGCATCCGCACCGGCAGCGGTCAGTTCTGCGCGGCCCCGGAAGCCCCACAGCGCGCCCATGGCGGGCAGCCCGGCATTGTGCCCGGTGAGGATGTCCACATCGCTGTCGCCCACAAAAAGGGTGGCAGCGCGGTCTGCACCGATCTCGTCCATCAGCGCATACAGCCCGGCGGGGTCCGGTTTGGTGGGCACGCCGGGCCTGCTGCCACGCACAGCATCAAAGCGGCCTGTGCCGAAATAGTGGGCGATGATCTTGCCGCAGAGCGGGTCGGCCTTGTTGGAGAACACTGCGCACTGAACACCCTGTGCCCGCAGCTCGTCCAGCAGCTCCGGGATGCCGGGATAGGGGGCCGTCTTGTCCTCCTTGTGGGCGTCGTACCGGGCAGTGAATTCAGCCAGCGTGGCTGCCAGCTGCTCCGGCGTGCGGGCATTTTCCGGCGAGAAGCGCTCCACCAGCTTCGGGATGCCGTTGCCCACCATGTGCTTGAACTGTTCCACCGTAAAGGTGGGCCAGCCATGCTGTGCACACACCCAGTTGCCTGCATCGGCAAGGTCGTCGATGGTGTTCAGAAGGGTACCGTCCAGATCGAATAATACAGTTTTTATCACAGAAAAAGACTCCTTACAGTTTCAGAAAAGTAAAAAAGGCAGTTCGCTGCACTTTACGCTGCGCACCCTGCACTTCACCCCGCCCGGAAAGGTGAGGGTGAGGTTCGTGCGGTGCACCGCCGCGGCCCACGGCGACTGCATGGCCGTCAGGGCCGGAACAGGGCAGAGCACGCAGATGTCGTGCAGATGGAAGCCGTGCTGCCAGCGCAGGGTCAGGCGGCCGTTTTGCAGCCAGATGCCCTCCCTGCGGTAGCCGACAGCCGCACCTGCAAGCAGGGCCGCAAACACGGCGGCGACCACCAGCAGCGGTACCGTGAGGGCGGGCAGGGTGTAGCGGGATACCGCTGTCAGCAGCAGGCACAGCCCGCAGGGGATGCCGGCAGGCAGAAAAAACGCCGGGATGCTGCGGCCTGCGGTGTCCACCGGGGCTTTTGGCGGCAGGACAAAGCCGGGCAGAAGCTCCTGTAGAAAAGGGCCGTCCTCCCGCCAGACCAGCAACGGGATCTCCGGCTGGCAGCTGCCTGCCGTGACGAACACCGGGCAGCAGCCCAGCGCCCATGTGGCAGGCGAGCGGCGCAGGTCCGCATAGCTCAGATGTTCCAGCGCAAGGCGTATCTCGTACCGGCGCACAAAGCCGCCCCTGCTGCCAAGGTGACTCTCGGTGCGCCACACGGTGTAATGGGCCGCATGGGCCGCACTGCGCACAAGGCTTGCGCAGAACAGCACACCGCCCAGCACCAGCAGCCATGCTGTGCCCATGGGCAGCCAGCGCGCCGCCCACGCCGCAATGCGGTTCAGGTGGGCAAAGGCTGCCGTCTGGGCATCCGGCGCATAGGGCCTGCTCTGTTTGATGGCCAGCGCCAGCAAAGCAAGGGTGGAAAGGCCGTTGGCACCCAGCACCGCAAAGGCCAGCTTTTCGCCGCCGCGCGGGGTGTGGGCCACAGCATCCCGGCGCGGCATCATGCGGTCAGCTAAAAACTGCGCGTTCTGCGCGCTCAAAAGCAGGGTCAGGGTGCGCTTCTGCCCGGCAGGGTACAGCACCACCCGGCTGGCACCGGCCAGCCGGTAGAGCAGGGGCCGCTCGATGGTGAGCGCTGCCAGCTGGCTGGCTTTCAGGCAGCGGTCCAGCCGCACGCCCAGCCGCCAGCGCACCCGCAGGGTTCCCTGTGCATCCACCCGCCAGCGGCCTGCGTGCAGCACGGCGGCGCTCACAGCGGCAAGCACTGTCAGCAGCGCCGCGCCCTGCACCAGAGCCGTGCGCAGTGCCGCCCAGTTGCGGGCAAACAGCACCTGCAAAAGCGGCAGCAGATACAGCAGGATGGTCTTGCGCAGAAAATGCAGCACCGCAAACGGGTGGAAGCCGCGTTCGGTCATGGCGTTTCCTCCATCAGCACAGCGGCAAGGGCCTGCGCCTGCAGGGCATCCACGCCCGGCAGGAACAGCTGTACGCCCGGGCCGTGCACCACCAGCACGCTGCACCCGGCCAGCCACAGAAGCGGCGTGCGCAGGGTCCACACGCCAGTCACGGCCCGGCGGGGAAGCTGCCGTGTGATGGGAACGGCGATACCGGCCCGCACGGCAGTGTTCCGGGCGGTGAGCACTGCGGTAAAGCTGCAGGCTCTTGCCCACGCGGCGAACACAAGGCACGCCCACAGGGCACAAAAAATACACCCGGCAAACAGGCTCTGCCAGAACACAAAAGGCGCGCAGAACACGCCGGGAACAGCGGCCCAGACGCACAGCACGGCCCGGCCCTTGGGCGGGATGATCAGCGCCGTGCGCAGCAGGTCACGTTCGGTCATTTGCCGGAAAGGCCCCAGGCATCCATCAGCAGGTGCAGGGTGTCATCCTGCGTCAGGCAGAGGATGCGGTCCCACGGCAGTAAGGTGGTGTTGCCGTGGGGGATGATGAACTCCGCATCGCGGGTGATGCACACCAGAATGACATCGCCCGGCATGGGGATGTCCTTGACCGCCTGCCCTGCAAACTGGAAGTTCTCCGGCAGCAAAATTTCGTTCAGGCTGGCCGTGCCGCCGCCCAGCGAGAGCAGCTGGCGGATGGTATCCGTCTCGATCTCGCGCTCAAGGATGTGGCTCAGGTTGTCGGTGCCGCACACTACGGTGTCCACGCCTAAGGTGTGCAGCAGTTCGCGGTTCTTGGGGTTGGAGGCCCGGGCCACAGTGCGGTTCACGCCAAACTCCCGCTTTGCGATCTGGCAGGCCACAAGGTTATCCTCGTCCGCACCGGTCACGGCCACAAAGGCATCGCAGCTGGCAACGTCGGCCGTGCGCATGGTGTCAAAGCTGATGGCATCGCCGCAGATCACCGGGATATCCAGCGAATCGGCCAGCGAACGGCACAGCATTTCCTGCGGTTCAATGATGGTCACTTTGTGGCGGTGGGCCAGCAGGCTCTGGGCCAGATACATGCCCACCTTGCCGCCGCCTGCGATACAAACTTTCATATGCTTCCCTCACTTTTTACTTTGCCAGTGCGCGGAACACCGATTGCTCGGTGAGCACCGTGGGGCAGATGGTGTCGATCTCGTAGACCTTGTGGTACAGCACCTGCAGGTGCGGGTCGGACACGCGGCAGATCACCTTCTCCCGGCGGAAGATGCTTTTTGCGATCTGTGCCGCCATCAGGTTCACCGAGTCGTCCTCGCTCACAGCGGCCACGGCGTCGCAGTTGTCGATGCCGCCCTGCCGCAGGGTATCCGGGTCGGTGGGGTCGCCCACCAGAGCCGTGCCGCCAAAGCTGTAGTCGTCAAAGGCATCCAGACGCTTGAGCTGTTCGGGATCCTTTTCGATCAGCGAGATATCATGGCCGATGCGTTCCAGATCGCGGATGAGGGAAGCGCCCACCTGGTCGCAGCCGATCACCAGAATATTCATATGGATTCACCTCGTTGTAGAATGGTTCAACAAAAATACCAAGGGTGTTTAAACGCTGTTTTGATTTGCGGATAAAATAGAAGGAAAAGGGTCTTTGCATCAGTATAACACATTTCCCGGCGCAGTAACAGCCTGCAGGGCAAAAGTGGCGGCGGGCGTAAAAATTTTCGCATTCTGCGTGCGTGCAGAGACATAGTATGGTATACTGGAAGAAAATAAGCTGCTGTGCCTTTGTGCACAAGGAGGGGTACTTACGTTTTTTGAGATCATCAAAGCCATCCTGATGGGCATTGTGGAGGGCATTACCGAGTGGCTTCCCATTTCGTCCACCGGTCATATGATCCTGCTGGAACAGATCATCAAATTCAACGCAAGCGAAGAGTTCATGTCCATGTTCCGTGTGGTCATCCAGCTGGGTGCCATCATGGCCGTGGTGGTGCTGTTCTGGGGCAAGCTGTGGCCCTTTGGCATGAAGCAGGGCAGAGTCATTTCCAAGCCCAGCGTGTGGAGCCTTTGGTTCAAGGTGGTAGCGGCCACGATCCCGGTGCTCATCATCAGCCCGCTGGACGACTGGATGGAAGCTCACTTCTACAATTACATCACGGTTGCCGCGATGCTCATTCTGTACGGCGCGCTGTTCTTTGTTGTGGAGAACCGCCGCGCCGCGCCGCACGTGAGCCGGCTGGAGCAGATCACCTACCGCGATGCCATCATCATTGGCCTGTGGCAGTGTCTGGCCATCATTCCGGGCACCTCCCGCTCCGGTGCCACCATCGTGGGCGGCCTGCTGCTGGGCCTGTCCCGCGCCTGTGTGGCAGAGTTCACCTTCTATCTGGCCATCCCGGTCATGGCGGGCGCATCTCTGCTCAAGGTGGTCAAGTTCGTTGTCGGCGGTTCTGTGATGACTGGCACCGAGGTGGCTGTGCTGGCAGTGGGCTGTGTGGTGGCCTTTGGCATGAGCCTTGCCGCCATCCGCTTCCTGATGGATTACGTCAAGCGCCACGATTTCAAATTCTTTGGAGCCTACCGCATCGTGCTGGGCATCATCGTGCTGGCAGTGGCGGCTGCGACGGCAATCTTCTGATTTAGAATGCTTCCCGCACAGAGCGTAGTCGCGTGTTTAAGGTTTCATGCCTTTTGCAAGATGCATCGCCGCCGGGTATGTTCTCTTTTGGTTGCAAAAGAGAACCAGAAAGGACGGCGGTGCCCGCAGGGCATGAAAGCCCCAGTGGGGCTTTTAAGCCGCAGACCGGTTTGCAAAGCAAATGCCGCGTGTTCAGCGCGGCAAGGTCACAGCGATTTCAACGCGCTGGATCCATGAAAAAGGGGCTGCTCGCTGCGACTCTTTCCTGTGAAAATAGAAAGCCGGAAATCCGCAGATTTCCGGCTTTCTTTACTTATGAAATAATAGTTCCGCTAAATATGGCCAGAGCGATCAGCGGAGGCCATTTTGATCGTGGGACACAGAGGGGTGCCCGCCGCCCTTTACGACAGCACTTTTTCTTTGCAAAAAGATGTGCTATACTACAAAATAAGAGAGTATGCGGCAGCGTGCCGCGCAAACAAAATGGAGGAAACTGCTATGGAAGCATCCAAGGTCTATTATACAGATTTCCGCTGTCCTGTGGGCACCAGCCTGCTGGACAAGCTGCGCCGCGTGTGCATTGCTGCCGGCATCAAGGATATTGATATGGATGGCAAGTTCGTTGCCATCAAGATGCATTTCGGTGAGCTGGGCAATCTGGCATTCCTGCGCCCCAACTACGCCAAGGTGGTGGCCGACCTGTGCAAGGAGCAGGGCGGTCTGCCATTTCTGACCGATTGTAACACCCTGTATCCGGGCAGCCGCAAGAACGCACTGGAGCACCTCACCTGTGCCCAGCTGAACGGTTTCTGGCCCATGACCACCGGCTGTCAGGTCATCATTGCGGACGGCCTGCGCGGCACCGATGAGGCAGAGGTGCCGGTGCCGAACGGCGAATACTGCAAGACGGCAAAGATCGGCCGCGCCATCATGGATGCGGATATCTTTATCAGCCTGACCCATTTCAAGGGCCACGAATCCACCGGCTTCGGCGGTACTCTCAAGAACATCGGCATGGGCTGCGGCTCCCGCGCAGGCAAGATGATACAGCACGCCGCCGGACACCCGGAGGTGCAGCAGAGCCTGTGCCGCGGCTGCCACCGCTGCGCCAAGGAGTGCGGCTCCGACGCCATCACCTACGATGCCAACAACAAGGCCGTCATTGACCAGACCAAGTGCAAGGGCTGCGGCCGCTGCATCGGTGCCTGCAACTTTGATGCCATCTATTCCCAGTGCGACAGCGCCAATGAGATGCTGGACCGCAAGATGGCCGAGTATGCGGCTGCCGTGTGCGCCGGCCGTCCCTGCTTCCATATTTCTCTGGTGCAGGACATCAGCCCCAACTGCGACTGCCACGGCGAGAATGATGCTCCCATCCTGCCGGATATCGGCATCTTTGCGTCCTTTGACCCGGTGGCGCTGGATCAGGCCTGCGCGGACGCCTGCCTGAATGCACAGCCGCTGCCGAACAGCCAGCTGGGCCAGAACCTTGCAAAGCCCGGCTGGAACTGCTACCATGACAACTTCAAGGATTCCAACCCCAACATCGAGTGGAAGGCCACGCTGGAGCAGGCCGAAAAGATCGGCATGGGCACCCGCCAGTATGTGCTGAAAAAGGTATAAAAATCAGAAACAGAAGGAATGCTGCACATGGTCAGCATCCTCGCCCTCTCCGTCACCTACGGTGCCACCTCTCCCAAAGGGAGAGGCCTTGGCAAAGAGATGGACTTTGCGTGGACTGCCAAGGGCTCCCACTTTGGGGGAGCTGGCGAACGAATGTGAGCCTGAGAGGGCGAGCCCGCTAAAGAAAAAAGCATCTGCAACAAAATCGCTGATTCTGAAATTCAGAAGCGATGGTTGCAGATGCTTTTTTGTTTTATTAAGCCTCGCCGTTTGTCTCCGGCACGCAGTCGTCCAGCACGGTCTGCAGGGCCTGCCAGTTCTTCAGGGTGCAGCCGGGCAGGGTGTCCGGGTCAAGGCCGGCATCCTCAATGCGGCCAGCCATGCTGTCCTTGTCGCTCAAAAGGCTCAGCGCGTCCGGCTCGATCATCGTCCAGGCCTCGGCAAAGCTTTCCTGCTCATCAGCGTCCAGCGTGTCGTACCAGCTGTAGAAAGCTTCCTGCACGGCTTCCGGGGTGCGGGAGGCAAGGCGGGCGTTTTCTGCCCACTGCAGCAGGGATGCCGCTGCGATCACCGATTTGAGCGAGCAGCCGGAAACACCCGGCCCCCAGCCCAGACAAGGCTCAAAGGCGGCAGCGGTGCCGGTGATGGAGAAGATGGAGTTCTCGTCAAAATCGCCGGGGTTCAGGCCGGAGGTGTCGGCCCGGGTGGTGGAATCAGGCAGGTCTTCGCCGGAAGCAGTGGAGCTTGCAGAACTGCTGGCAGAGCTTGGCGCTTCGGAACTGCTGGCGGTTGAGCCGCCGCAGCCTGCCAGAATGCTGCAGGCCAGCGCTGCGCAGAGCAGCAGCGAGAGGATGCGGGTATATCTCAATTTCATAGTGGTGTCCTCCTTGAGCGGCGCCGCAGCCGGGCCGCAGCGCTTCAAAACGATACACCCTAAGTATACGTTCTGCCGCGGCGGTTGTCAATCGGACAGCGCAGAACGAATTTCAAGCGGGAAATATACACCCTGCACAAAGAAGAAACGCATTTTTGGGAACTTTGCATTCTTGACATTTTTTGCAAAAATCGGTTGACTACAAGTATAGTGTCTGCCCACGTCAGCCGGAAAGGAAGGAAACGCCCATGAAGCACCGCATCACAGCCGCATTGGAGCGGTTCTCCCGCGCAATGCTGGCACCGCTGAGCTATCTTTCGGCGGCGGGCCTGTTGCTGGTGGTGGGCGCACTGCTTACCAGTGCGCCGCTGGCCGGGGTGCTGCCCTTTTTGCGGTGGGAGCCGGTGCAGCTGGCGGGCAGGATCATTTACAAATGCCTCACGGCGGTCATTTCAAATCTGAGCGTGCTGTTCTGCACCGGTCTTGCGGCGGCGCTGGCAAAGCGGGAAAAGCATCAGGCGGCGTTCATCGCCCTGATGAGCTATCTTGTCTACCTGACAGCGGGCAATGTAACGCTGACCGAGTTGGGCCTGCTGGCGCAGCCGGATGCGCTTACCGGCCTGTACAGCGCAGGCCAGACCATGGTGCTGGGCATCCAGACTGTGAACACCGGCGTGTTCGGCGGCATTCTGCTGGGCCTGCTCACCGCCTTTGTATATGACCGCACCTGCGAAAAAGCCCACCGCGGCATTCTGGGCGGTGTGTTCTCCGGTGTGCGGTGGTCCTTTGCCTGCATGGCGGCACTGGCGGCGGTGCTGGGCTTTGGGGCCTGCTTTGTCTGGCCGCCTATCCAGAAGGCCATTGCGGCCGTCACCGGCTTCATTGCCGCTTCCGGCAATATCGGGTTGTTCTTGTACGGCTTTCTGGAACGGCTGCTCATCCCTACAGGGCTGCATCATCTGGTGTATATGCCGTTCCAGTTCTCGCAGCTGGGCGGTCAGCTCACGGTGGGCAGCATCACCTATACCGGTGCCTATGTGGTCACGATGACCGAATATAACCTCGGCCTGCCGTTTTCGGATGGCATCGTGTGGATGTACACCGGCTTTACCAAGACCTTCGGCTACTTTGGCATTGCGGCGGCATTCATCTTCTGTGCCCGGCGGGGCAGCCGCAAAAAGACTGCCCTTCAGCTGCTGCCGCTGGCCTTTACGGCATCGCTGGCTTCCATTACGGAGCCGCTGGATTTTCTGTTCTGCTTCTCGGCACCGGTTTTGTGGCTGGCGCACGCAGCCATCTCCGGCAGCTTCATCGTGCTGCTGCACCTGTGCGGAGTCACGGCGTTTACCTCGAACCTTCTGGGGTCGCTTGTGATGAACCTTTCCGCTGGTGCGGCCCGCACGAACTACCCGGTGCTGTATCTGCTGGGCCTTGCCCAGATCGCGGTGTATTTTGTGGTGTTCACTGTGCTCATCAAGGCGCTGGACCTGCCCACACCGGGCCGCCGCCCGGAAGAGCCGTCCCGGCCGGAAAAGGCCCTGCCGCTGGACGAGCAGGGAGTAGAAAAGCTCATTGCAGCCTTTGGCGGGCGGGAGAACATCCGCACGGTGGACAACTGCTTTACCCGCCTGCGTGTCACGGTGAACGACCCGGCCTTCGTCAAGGAGCAGGCCCTGAAAGCCCTGCCCTGCAGCGGTGTGGTGCAAAGCGGCTGCGATGTGCAGATCGTGTACGGCATCCGCGCGCCGGAGGTGCGGCAGGCGGTGGAGCGGCGGCTGGACAGGGCACTTCTCTAGGCAGGACGGCGGAGAAAGCTCCACGATGGCCTGCCAGTACAGAGAAAACTTACAAATTGCGAAAGGAAATTTTCAATGCAGGAAAAACCGTTTCTAAACCAGAAAAAAACACCTGAGGTGGTTGGCCGCTTTGCCCCCAGCCCCAGCGGGCGGCTGCATCTGGGCAATCTGGCCTGCAGCCTGCTGGCGTGGCTCAGCGCAAAAAGTCAGGGCGGGCGCATCGTGCTGCGCATTGAGGATCTGGATGCCGAGCGCTGCCCGCGCATCTATGCTGACCTGCTGGAACAGGATCTGGACTGGCTGGGCCTTGCGTGGGACGAGGGCGGCAGCACCGGCGGGCCGAACGGCCCCTATTACCAGAGTGAGTGCGCAGAGATCTACACCGCAAGCTACAAAAAGCTGGAAGAGCGCGGCCTTGTGTACCCGTGTTTTTGCTCCCGCGCCCAGCTGCACGCGGCCAGCGCGCCCCATACCTCGGACGGCAACGTGGTCTATCCGGGCACCTGCCGCGGCCTGACCGCTGCCGAAATTGAGGAAAAACGCAAAAAGAAAGCCCCCGCCTACCGTCTGATGGTGCCGGACGAGGACATCACATTTGTGGATGGCTGCATGGGCCCGCACACCGAAAATCTTTTGCATGACTGCGGTGACTTCTACCTGCGCCGGGCGGATGGCGTGTTCGCCTATCAGTTGGCCGTGGTGGTGGACGATGCCCGCATGGGCGTTACCGAAGTGGTGCGCGGTGCAGACCTGCTTTCGTCCACGGCACGGCAGCTGTATTTGTACCGCCTGCTGGGCCTGCAGGCACCGGGGTTTGCCCACTGCCCGCTGCTGCTGGCCCCGGATGGGCGGCGGCTCTCCAAGCGCGACGGCGACCAGAGTCTGGAAAACCTGCGGGAAAAGTATACCGCGCAGGAGATCGTGGGCAAGCTTGCCTACGCCTACGGCCTGCAGCCGGAGCCTGCGCCCCGCACACCGGAAAGCCTGATCAAAGACTTTTCCTGGGCAAAGGTGCCAAAGCAGGATGTCTGCCTGCCGGAGGATCTGTTCTGAACAAAAAAAGATGCGCTGCCCCCGATGACAGCGCATTTCTTTTTTATAGAGATTCAGATGCGGCGCATCTGCGGCAGATCGTTGGTGTCCATCATACGGCTGAACGCGGTATCCAGTGCCAGCGCCAGCAAAGCGCCCAGCGCTGCATCGATGCAGCTGTGCTGCTTGAGCAGCATGGTGGAGCATACAATGGAGATGCACAGCACATCAGCGGCCGGGCGCATCCAGCGGAACCGGGGCTGCTCAAAGATGCGGCAGCGGTGATAGGCCAGCATCAGCGTGACCGAGTTGAACACATGGATGGACGGGCAGACATTGATGGGTGTGTCGGTGCTGTACAGGAACCGCACCGCACGGGCGAAGATGTCTGTGCCCGGCACATAGCAGGGGCGCAGATTCAGCCCGGTGGGCAGGATCACGTAGCAGGCCAGCGCAATGGTCATACCGCTGAACAGCGGCATACACAGCCGCCAGAAGTCCTCCCGGGGTGCCTTCCACAGAAGGAAGAACAGGGTGAACGGGATCCACGGAAACCATGCAAAATAGGGGATGGCCGCATATTTGCAGAAGGGAATCAGATCGTCCAGCCGGCAGTGCACGAGGATGTGCGGCATATGGATCTGGGTGTTCAGGAAATTGAATGCGGAAAGATAAAGTATGAGATACAGCGCCATGAAGCAAATCGGATGGCGCGAAAACCAACTGCGTTTCATTGAAAAAGCCTCCTTTTTGCAGAAGTGAAAGCTCTTAGCACTGTGAAATTATACGCCGGGAATATGACAAAAACAAGAACGAAAGCAGACAACATTGCTGAAAAACAAATAAATTATTTGTGCGTATTGCGTAAAAAAGAGCCTGCCTTCGCGGCAGGCTCTTATAAAATGCAGAGGAAAGATTCAGATGACCTGCTGTTCCAGCCACTTGCCGCGCACAAAGCGTACAAAGAAGCACAGGGAGCGGAACGCCCAGTCCAGATACATGCCCATCCAGATGGCCAGCAGGCCGCCGTGGAATGCCAGCACACACAGGTAGCAGAAGCCCACCCGGAAGGCCCACATGGACACGATGCTCACGGTCATGGTAAAGCGGGCATCGCCTGCCGCACGCAGGATGTTGGGCATGGTAAAGCTGGAAGGCCAGATGAACAGCGAAACGATGTTGAACCACACCATCACTTCCAGCGCCATGGCGTAGGCTTCCGGCGAGAGGCTGAACAGGCCCAGTGCAAATTTGTTGGCAAACAGGAAGGCCGAAAGGTTCATGAACCATGCGCCGCAGTAGGCAAACAGCATCAGGCGGCGGGAGTAATACACGGCCTGATCTTTTTCGCCTGCGCCAAGGCACTGGCCCACCACGGTCAGCGCAGCCATGCCCACGGCGTTGGCCGGGATGTTCAAAAAGGTGGTGGTGGTGTTTGCCACGGCGTTGGCCGCAATGGCGGCGGTGCCCAGAGTGGAGGTCAGGCTGGAAACGGACAGCTTGCCGATCTGGAACATGCCGTTTTCAATACCGGCAGGGATGCCCACCCGCAGGATCTGCTGGATGAGCCGTGCCTTCGGGGCAAGGGCCTGCAGGCTGTCCACCCGCAGCGGGCAGGCGGGCCGCTGCAGCAGGTACAGCACAGCCACGCAGGCAATGGCGCGGGACACAAGGCTGGCCAGTGCGGCACCCATCACGCCCATTTTGAAGCCGTAGATCAGCACGGCGTTGCCGCCAATGTTCACCACATTCATTACAAGGCTGGACATCATGCTGATCTTGCTGTTGCCCTGCGCCCGGAACAGGGCCGCACCGGCGTTGTACAGGCCGATGAACGGGTAGCTCAGGGCCGAGAGCAGGAAGTAGGTCTCGGCATAGCGCATCACGTCCGCGTCGATGGAGCCGAAGATGCCGCGCAGGATGGCATGGCGGCCCGCCACCACAACGGTGGCCACCAGCAGGCTGAAGCTGGACAGGATGAACAGGATCTGCGCCGCTGCATTCTTGGCATCCTTTGGCTCCTGCCGGCCGATGTACTGGCTGGTGACCACCGCGCCGCCGGTGGCAAGGGCGCTCATGATCTGGATCATCAGGGTGTTGAAGCTGTCCACAAGGCTCACGCCGGAAACAGCGGCTTCCCCCACCGAGGAGACCATCAGCGTGTCGGCCAGACCGATGGTCACGCTGAGCGCCTGCTCTGCGATCAGCGGCAGCAGCAGGGCAATGAGCTGCTGCCGGGTGAACATCGGCGGCTTATGGAATGCGGGCGTTTTGGTTGCTGTCATAGGTTCCTCCGTAACGGTGACAAGATGCACTTGGATACATGACCTATATCATACAGCAGAACGCGCAGAATTACAAGAGAAAATCTTCTGTCAGGAAAATTCCTGACTGGGGGTCAGGCTGGTGCCGTAATATACGATATAATCATACGGGACGGTCGGCCCGAACACCGTCTTGTCTGGGTACTTCCTCAGCATGTCCGCTTTCAGGTCGGCCGGGGTCTCGGGCACACCGGCGCAGAGCGTATCGGAGCACACGGCATTCCAGAGGCCCGCAGAGAACGAGGTGCAGTTGTAAATGGCCGACCAGTGGTCTGCGTTGGCCAATGCCTGATTTGCAGTGTCTAGCTGGCTCTGGTCCAGTGAGACCTGAATGCCGTAAAGATTCTGATAGTAAGAAGCATTCAGGTAATATTTGTAGTAGCCCTCCAGATTGTACCAGATGCCGGAATGCTCGCAGCGGTTGCCGCGGGTGCTTACGGTGATGGACGTATCCGGCGCAATGAGCAGTCCGCCCACATTGATATCCTGCTCCGAGACATTGGTGATGGTGAGGAAGCTATGTCCGCTGGTGTTGAGGGGAACATCGCCGTGGTCATCGGCGCGGGCAAAAAGCCGCAGCACCGCAACGGCTCCCTCGGCAGGGGCATCACCGTAGGCCTGCGCAGGGGACTTGTGGTCTGCCTGCGCAAAGTGGTACGGCCCGCCAAAGTTGGTGGTAAAGCCAACGACATTGCGCATCAGGTCGGCAGAACCGGTGATATCTGTTACCACCTTATCCTCTTTTGCGGCGGGCTGTGCGGCCTTGGGTTCCTGTGCGTAGGCGGGCAGGGCGCACAGGCAGGCCAGCAGCACACAGCAGGAGAGGATGCGGAAAAACTGTTTTTTCATAGATGCCTCCATTTGTGCTTTTTTTCAGGTAAAGCTTACCGTTTTTTGCAGGGTCTGTCAAGGACTGCGGCAGGCGGAAAAGCCGCGCCGCAGCGTGTTTGTTCCACTTTACCCGTGCAGGCAATTGTGCTAAAATAAACCTGAGGTGCACTGCGCTTTGCAGGAGCGGGGAGTGCACTGTGGTAAATGAGATAAGAAATAAAAGGTAAATCAGAACCCAAAGGGGGAACAATATGCCAAAAGCAGCCCATAAGGTGGTCGTGATCGGCCACCGCAACCCGGATACCGATTCCATCTGCTCAGCCATTGCCTATGCAGAACTGAAAAACAAGACCAGTGATCTGGTCTGTGAGCCCCGCCGTGCAGGCAAAATGAATCAGGAGACCGAGTTCGTGCTCAAAAAGTTCGGGGTAAAGCCCCCGCGCATGTGCACGGACGTGAACCCGAAGATCCGCGATGTGGACTACCGCGAGATGCCCGGCATCCCCGGCTCCACCAGCCTGCGCAAGGCGTGGGAGATCATGCGTGACAAGCAGATCGACACCTTGCCTGTTACCAGTGCAGACAACGAGCTGGAAGGCGTGATCACCGTGAAGGATATCGCCACCGCCAATATGGACGTGTTCGACACCGGCATCCTTGCCAAGAGCCGCACCAGCTTCCGGAACATTCTGGAAACGCTGGACGGCACCATGGCGGTGGGCAGTGCGGATGATATCTGCACCACCGGCCACATCCGCATCGGCACCGCTACGCCTGAAATGCTGGAAAGCACGGTGGAAAAGGGCGACATCGTCATCCTGACCAACCGCTACGAAAGCCAGCTGTGCGCCATCGAGAAGGAAGCGTCGCTGCTCATCCTGTGCAACAACGCCAAGGTGGGCCGCACCATCCAGCGCATTGCCGAGGAGACCGGCGTTGCCATCATGACCACCCCGGTGGATACCTATGCTGCCGGTAAGCTCATCAGCCAGTGTGCGCCCATCTCCTACTATATGACCCGCAGCGACATCATGAAGTTCACCCTCGTCACGCCGGTGGCCGATGTTACCCGCGTGATGGCCAAGGTACGCCACCGCTATTTCCCCATCCTCGATGAGGACGGCAAATACTGCGGCATGGTCAGCCGCCGGAACATCATCAATCTGCAAAAACGCCGCATCATCCTGGTGGACCACAACGAGGCCACGCAGGCCGTGGAGGGCTTCGATCAGGCCGAAATTCTGGAGATCATCGATCACCACCGCATCGGCAGCCTGGAGACCAGCGGCCCGGTGTACTTCCGCAACCAGCCGGTGGGCTGCACTGCCACCATCATCACCCAGATGTACGACGAAAACGGCGTGGAGATCCCGCCCCAGATCGCAGGCCTTCTGCTGGCGGCCATCCTTTCGGATACGCTGGTGTTCCGCAGCCCCACCTGCACCCCCGTGGATGAAGCCAGCGCCCGCCGCCTTGCCAAAATTGCAGGGGTGGACATCAACGAGTTTGCTAATGAGATGTTCGAAGCAGGCGAAAAGCTGGACGGCAAGACCGCCGAGGAGGTGTTCCTGCAGGACTTCAAGGTGTTCATGTGCGGCGATATCCGCTTTGGCGTGGCGCAGGGCAGCTACATGACCCGCAAGAATCTGCTTGCCGCCGAAGCGCTGCTGCAGCCCTATCTGGAAGAAGCCCGCAACAAGCAGAACGTGGAGGATATCTACATGCTGCTCACCGACGTGCCCAAGGAGGAGAGCGTGGTCATCAGCGATGGCCGCTATGCTTCCGAGGTGCTCTCGGACGGCTTTGAGACCCAGCCTGCCGAGGACGGCAGCTTTACCCTGCCCGGTGTGGTGAGCCGCAAAAAGCAGTTCATCCCGGCGCTGATGACCGCCTATCAGGAGCTGTAAGGGAAAGGAAAGCTTCCTCGCCCTCTCAGTCTCGCTTTGCTCGACAGATTCCCCTTTTTGTCGCTGCGCGACATCTTCCCCCGGAGCGGGGGAAGTCTTTCCTCAAAGGGGGAGCCCTTGGCAAAACCGCAAACGTTGCATGGACTGCCAAAGCCTCTCACTCTGGGAGAGGTGGCATTGCGGAGCAATGACGGAGAGGGCGAGCCCGGTAAAGGTTTAAATGCTATGTTCAACTTTTCAAACAAAAAAGACCGCACGCCGCCCGCCCTGCCGGAAGGCACCGTGCGCCGCCGCTATTCCATCGAAGGGCAGGTGCAGGGGGTGGGCTTCCGCTACCGCGCCCGCTATGCGGCCCAGACGCTGGAACTGACCGGCTGGGTGGAGAACGAGGACGACGGCAGCGTGACGCTGGAAGTGCAGGGCGACCCGGAAAAGTTCCTGCGGCTGTTCGCCATGATCCAGAAAAGCGATTACATCCAGATCACCGGCATCCGCCAGAAGGATCTGCCGCCCGACCCATGGGAGCGGGGCTTCTCGGTAAAAGGGTATTGATGCGAGACCCTCTCAGTCAAAGCCTGTCGGCTTTGCCAGCTCCCCCGATGGGGGAGCTTTTTGACATTTTTTGGCAAGCACTGCCTCTCGGGAAGAGGATCTTGAATGATCCCCGCTTATAAAGCTCGCCCTTCGGGAGAGCTGTCGAGCAAAGCGAGACTGAGAGGGTTCGTGCAAACAAAAAAGCTGACGCGAAAGCGTCAGCTTTTTTGCTCTTTCTAAATTTATCAACCTGCTGTTTTCAGCGGGGAATTTTCTGTCCAGATGGTGCCGTCCAGCAGCCGGGTCACAGCCAGAGTGCCGTTTGCGGAAACACGGGCCGGGTCCAGCGCGTAGAAATCGCTCTCCTTCAGGTTCGCGGGGTCTGCATCCGCACGGATGCCCACCACGCAGACCCAGTGGCCATAGGCGGCGCTGGTGGCGATGTGCGGGTAATTGACCTTGTTCCAGCCGGAACTGGTCAGGTGGTATTCATAAGTAGAAGTGCGGTTCGTGTGCCGTTTTACGCCGCTCACCGCGGTGTTTTTCAGATGCACGATCACCGGCTTCCCGGCGGAAAGCTCGGTGTAAAGCTTCTGCAGGCACTCGGACAGGCTGCCGGAATAACCGTAGTAGCCGCCCGCAGACCAGACCGCACCGTTTGACCACATGCCGCTGCCGGAGGAAACTTTTCCATCCAGAATGGTGCGTGCATAGCGCAAGGCGTACCAGCTGCATTTGCCAGAGGTCTGGTTGCCGATGGAAAGGATCTGGCTGGTGCTGAAGTCCAGCATCCGGATGCCGTGCGTTTCCTGCAGGGCAGCTGCGTGTGCGTGGGGAACGGCCAGAGCCAGCACAAGGCACAGCGCCAGAACTGCCGCCGCCAGCCGCTGTGCCGCGCGGGCGGGACAGTGTTGCATATTGAGCCACATCCTTTGTTTTTTCTACGACCTTATTTTACCATGCAAAAATGGTAGAATTGTGTAAAATCGTAAATTTTTGAAAGAATTCTGAAGGATGGATCGGAACACAACATCTGTCCAAACCGGGAAGGACTGTGCCCCGGAAAAGAACAGCATGGAGCTTCCGGCTGGAAGAAGATTTTCCAGCACGGTAAAGAACCTTTGCGAAATAAGGACAGTGTATCTCAATACTGCAACAAAAAAGCCGCTGTTTCATTGATTTTGAACGAAAATGTTTCGGAAACTTTATGCATCTTCTCGATTGACAAAACCAACTGCTGTCGGATACAATAAGGCCAGAACGACACCCGTTCTGTAGTGCGAAAAAACAGCACTGAAATGAGACAAATCAACAAAATCTTGAAACGACAGGAGGCGCTTGACAATGAAAAAGCTGAAGAAATTTGCTGCCCTGCTTCTGGTGGGCGTGATGGCTCTGGCCCTGCTGACGGCCTGCGGCGGTGGCGGTCAAACCGAAGAGCAGAAAGTACTGGCCCAGATCAGTCAGGAGAAGGGCGTCCAGGTGACCAATGACGCAGAGCTCCGCGCAGTGGCTGAAAGAAGACTGGATGAGTCTCTCCAGTATAAAGTTTTCGGCTATGCAGGAGCGTACAAGTTCTATAAAGATCGAGTAGGAAATGATCTGGCTGTCACCATTACTGCCCGGCACAACTATAAGGATACGTTCCTGAGCACGGTTCTGACTTATATCTCGCAGTATATTAAAACGGATGTCAGCGGCAACGTGAGTCAGGATGGCATCTGGTCGAATATAGGCGTGGTGGTCAAGAGCGATAACGAGCAGAGCTACATTGGCATCACCATCCGCATTAAGAACTACTACAAGTAAAAATCCATCACCCTTTCCCCCGGAGCGCAGCCGCAAGGCCGCCCTTCGGGGCTTTTTACGTTTAGGGGCAAACTCCCCCAGTCGCCTGCGGCGTGCCAGATTCCCCCTTTTGTCGCTGCGCGACATTTTCCCCCGGCCGGGGGAAATCGTCCCTCAAAGAGGGAGCCTTTCGCCTTCCGGTCAGATGCAATAAACCTCCCCCTTTCGGGGGAGGTGGCATCGCGCAGCGATGACGGAGAGGGTTGCCTCCCTCACTGAGGGAGGTGGCAGACCCGCAGGGTTTGACGGAAGGAGTCCGTCCCGCCCCGGGGCTTTTTGTATCCAACAAACTGACGTATTGGCTCAAAAATGATTGGAAACGATAGATAGTCTGTACATTGACGCGGGGGGGGGGGAAAACTGTAAAATATACATAGGCCCTCCGGGCATTTGGGACGCGGAAAAGGCCTGTAATTCATTTTATGATGGAGAGACCTAACATGAAAAAGTTGAAACGTCTTGTGGCCGTTCTTCTGACCGGCATCATGGCGCTGGCAATGCTCACTGCTTGCGGCGTTACCCCCAGCGCACCTTCAATGCGCGATACTGCGCTGGAAAGGGATGTTGCCCAGTGGACTGTGGAATGGGGCAAGAACCAAAACCCGACACTGGCCGTTGATTCGGATTTGACAGAGATCAGCAATAAGTGCCTGCCTGTTGCTGTCAAGGCGGTGGATGCTAGGCTTACTTCTCCGATTGATACGAAGGCTTATTTTGACGCAGTGGAAAAGCGGGAGACGTTTTTTGCTGAAGCAAAGAAGGGCAAAACGGCTGCGCTGGTGCCCGTGGACTTTCCGAGCGGAACAGAAGTCACCAAGGATACTCTGGCCGATGCCGTTTCGAAAATGGATGTTCCGAGTAACTTGGAACAGGCTTGTGTTTACAATCCGACCAAGTTCGGCGTTACCGTTACCAAGCAGAAGGAATACACTCTGGTCCTCTTCGTGGTCAGCGAATAAGCGTACCTTCTCAAAACTTGCATCCCTGCCCCGCAGAGCACCCGCTCTGCGGGGCTTTTTTGCTGTCTGAACCCTCTCAGTCACGCCTTACGGCGTGCCAGCTCCCCCGAGAGGGGGAGCTTTTAAGCATCTGACGGTTTGCAGCAAATAACCTCCCCCTTTCGGGGGAGGTGGCATCGCGCAGCGATGACGGAGAGGGTTGCC
>ERZ772871.129-NODE-129-length-117505-cov-10.8007_pt1 | contig 117505 bp, 123 predicted proteins | sample MGYA00511899_ERZ772871 | MGnify/ENA primary metagenome ERZ772871 (study PRJEB29015, sample SAMEA2737693) | human gut metagenome | biome: human gut; feature: human-associated habitat; material: faeces | place: China | collected 2012 ...
TGCCCATTCTCCTTCAACCGGTCTGATTTTGTCTGTAAACTCTGTAATTGTGCCCGTTACCGTTTCGCCAGTTCCGCTAAGGTATTCCGGCGCATCCAAAAGAACTGGCGGCCAAATTATAAGATATACAATCAACATCCCCATTAAAATTGTTCCCAAAACAAAATCTAAAATTTTATCTAGCTGCTCATTATGTGCTGCATTTTGTACAATATTTTGTATTGGACTTTTTGCTTCCACATCTCCTCCTGTAAATGTGCTTGCACATATACGCAAAAAAATGGGAACTATTATAATTAAAAATAATGTGTATAAAATATAAACAATACTATTATCAGACAACATAACTATCTTCCTCTTAGCTTTCTATTCTTTTGACTTTTCTACATTTTTCGATATATCTTTTTCGTAATTCAACAAATTTTGCATACCATCATATATCACACCTGTTTGAATATACGAAATATCTCCTATTGAAAATCCTAACAAATTAGAAAATCCATTCCAAATTCCGTTTGCAAGCGTTCCTGCCTTTAATCCAGCACCACTTCCTAATAAATTTCCTACTTTGCCAACTCCCGCTTGCGCCAAACCTGTTGCCACTGATAACACTGCTATTTTAGGCCATGAATTAGCATTTTCTGGATCATCTAATGCATTTAATCCTTCTGTAATTGCAGTTCCAACGCTTCCTCCAACAAAATTTGCCAAAAAAATATCAGCTGGTTTCACACAAACAATTGCAGCTGTCAAGGCTCCATTTATTGATCCCCCGACAAATCCGTTTATAAAACTTCCTCCTGTCGTTACATTTGTAACTCCTCCTGAAACACCACCTATTCCTGCACTTACGCCTACTGCCGCTAGAACAGCCAAACATGCGCCACCAGTTGCCACACTTGCTGTTGCAATTCCAGCCGCCACAATACCTATTGTAGCTACGGTTGAAGCTGCTACTACAACCTTAGCCACTGTATCTATAGTTTCTTTGTGTTCTGCATAAAAATCATTTGTCGCATCTATCACATTCGTTGCCGTTTCTTTAATTCCTTCTACCACACTCTGTGTGACATCCGAAACTGTTTCTACAACCGATGATATGGTACTTTCAATCCCATTCCCGATATCCTTCAGGCTGGGCCACATGCCATTCAGGTCCACCAGATCCATCGGTCTGTTGAAGCAGTAGCTGTAATGGTTCATCGTGTATGGCACTGCGGTGTGTCCTTTTATCAAGTCCTCGCTTATGAAACGGCCCGCTCCGGCATCATATCTTCTTGCCTGTGCAAAATACAGTCCTCCTGCGCCGTCCATCTGATACCCTGTAAAGCCGAAGCTCTGCATGGAGTCCCTGAAGATATCTTTTCCAGTCCGTATGTCATTGCCGAATTCATCAAATCCATAGACTTCCTCACTCCTCCCTGTCCCGTCTGCCAGGCGCACCGGGCTTCCTAAGTCATCCTGGAAATAGAAGTGGTCTCGTCCTTCTTCTTCCATCCCTGTGACATTTCCATCCCAGAAATAAGTTTCCCTTCTGTCCTTTGTCCGGCTTCCGCCGCTTCCCATGCTGGTCGTTTTCTGCAGAAGGTTATGGTACTGGCGGGTCAGATCCAGAGTGTAGCGGATGATCCTGTCAGGGACTGTGCCGCCTGCAGCTGTTATGCTCTGTCCCATCCTGTGACCCAATCCGTTGTACTGGCAGGCTGCCTTCTTCATCCTTCCGTCTTCCATTTCCATGGCACTTTCCATCTGGTTCGCTGCATCAAAGCCGTATGCCCTTAAGACTTCTCCCCCGCTTGTTACGGATAACAGGTTTCCCCTGTGGTCATAGGCATAGTCTTTTGCCGTGTCTGCAGCTGTCTCCTGTATCAGCTGGTTTCTGGCATTATAACGGTATGTCGTTGTCAGGCTGCCCGCTGTCTGATACTCGGTCTTGCTGCTCCGGTTTCCAAAGGCATCGTAGCTGTAGGAACGGAGTTTTTTTCCGTTCTGTGCCACGCCTGTCAGGCGGTTTAATTCATCATAGCCGTAGGAAAAGATCCCGCTGTCTTCCGGTGATCCCGGCCTGTCCTTTTCTGCCGTGACCTTGTTCCCCATGACATCATAGGCATAGCGGAGGCGCTCCGTGAAGTCTGCCCCCTTGTGCAGGATCTCCCCGATCCTTCCTGCCTGGCTGTAACGGTATTCCGTGCTGCCGCCCGGGAACTGCTTTCCTGCCAGCCTTCCAGCTTCATCATAGCTGTACCGGACCGTCTGCTCCTGCTTTTCCCCGGAAAAGACCTTCATGGCGGTCAGCTGCATGGCTCCGTTGTATTCGTATGCTGCCTTTCTTCCATCCGGGTAAAGGACTGCCGTTCTCTCTCCCATGCTTCCCCATTCATATCCCACGGTCTTTCCGTATGGGTCTGTGACGGAGGCTGTGCGTCCTGCCCCGTCCATGGCGATCCTTGTCGTGCCGAGCCAGTCTTTCACTACCTCTAACTGGCGCATTGCATTATACGTTAAGGATACGCTCCTTCCGTCCGCATAATGGATCTCCTCCACCTGCCCGTCCTTTCCATAACGGAAGGAAGTCTCATAGCCGTCTTTGTCCGTCTTTGCCGCCAGTCTGCCTGCCGGGTCATAGGTGTAGCGTTCCATGTCTCCCATCGGGTCTGTGACTGCCAGTACGTGGCCTTCCTTATCCCAGGTATATACCGTGTCCTGCGGTTCTTCCCCGTCTGCCCCGGTGCATCTGCTCTGTGTCAGATGTCCCATCGCATCATACTGGTAGAAGGTCTCATTCCCAAGGGCATCGGTCACCTTTGCAAGGTTTCCGTTTGGTGTGTACTCATAACTGGTAACGTTTCCATTTTCATCTTCCGCCTCTGTCACACGTCCGAGGGCATCGTAGGTGAAATGTGCCACGCCTCCTGCCGGGTTTTCAATGGATATGATGCGGTCAAGGCAATCATAGCCGTAACAGCAGTGTTCCCCCGCCGTGGTGGCACGCCCTATAAGGTTTCCCTTGGCATCATAGCTGTAGTCCTCCCCTGCACCGTCAGGGTAGCGCACACTCTTCAGCCTTCCGCCTTTTTCATATCCGTAGACGGTGCTGCTCCCGTTCGGATGGCAGATGCGTTCTGCTTTTCCCATCTCATTATAGAATACACTGGTGGTGGCACCTGCCGCATCCGTGACACTGGTCCTTCTCCCTAATGCATCATAAGTGTAGCAGGTTGTCTGGCCGCATGCATTGGTCTCTTTTATGAGGTTTCCCTCCCGGTCATATTCATACACGGTCTCTGCCCCGTCCGGTCCTGTCACCCCTGTCAGGCGGTTTACGGCATCATAACGGTAGCGGGTGGTGTTCCCTGCCGCATCTGTCATCCCTGTCCGGTTGCCTGCCGCGTCATAGGCATAGGATATCTCTCCTCCCATCGGGAGCACCTGTTTCACAAGGCGGCTGTCCCCGTCATACTCATACCTCTGTATCCCGCCGTCCGGTGCTGTCACGGAACTGATGTTCCACATCCGGTCATAGGCAAAGCATGCCCGGTGTCCCTCCTTGTCTGTGTAGGTCTCCACTTTCCCGAGCGGGTTGTACGTGAATGCCGCCTGCATTCCGTCAAAGTCCGTTATGGTCTCGATCTTTCCGCCCTCATTATAGGTGTATGTCCTCCGGTTTCCCATGGCATCGGTCACGGCTGTGACACGGTCTGCCGCATCATAGGAATAACGGGTCACGTTCCCGTTGGCATCCACGGTCTCGGTCACGCGGTTTGCGGCATCATAGCCATAAGCCGTGACACCTCCTGCCATATCCCTTATCTGTGTGAGGTTCCCCCTTTCGTCATAGCTGAGTTCAAGAAAGCTTCCGTCTGCATAAATAACTTCTTCTGGTCTTCCCGCCTCATCATTTTTTACAACAACGCTGTTCCCATGCAGGTTTTCTGTCCCTGTAAGGTTCCCTTTTTTGTCATAATGGTTTTTCAGCCTCTCTTTTCCGTTGATGCTGATGCTGGTCAGATGGCTGCCTGCATCATAGGTATAGTTGACCCTGCGTTTTAGGGCATCCACGGTCTGTGTGAGGTTCCCACGGTTATCATACGCCATTCTCGTCGTTCTGCCAAGCCTGTCTGTCATGCTGATGCACTGGTTTTTGTCATTGTAGAGATAACGCTCCCTCGTCCCGTCCCCGTAAATGGTCTCGGTATTGCGGTAACGGTCATCATGCACATGGATGATCCTGCTCCCGTTCCGCTCGGTCAGCGTGACAAGACGGTTTTTGTCATCATAGGAAAACTCCATCGTCCCGCCGTCCGGGAATTCCTGGCGGATGATGCGGAACCTCCTGTCATAGGTGTTCTTCACGGCGGTGACCCTGCGGGCATTCTCCACCTCTGTGATCCTTCCGTTTTCCCCATAGGCATAGCGGTATTCTGCATCGGATGCCGTTGTCACCTTTTCGAGTTTTCCTTCCCTGTATGCCAGCTGCACGCTCCGTCCGGTGTGGTCTGCCACTTTTTCAAGCTGTCCTTCTTTATTATAAGAGTAGGTCAGGCTGCTCCCATTGTCTGCCTCCGCTTTTTCAAGTTTTCCATCTTCGAGATAGGAAAAAGATATGCCCCTTCCGTTCCGGTCTTCTTTCCGGAGCATCTTTCCGTCCCCGTCAAACGATATGATCTCCGTGCCCGGATGTTCGAGCACGTATCCTGTTTCCGTTTCTTTTAAGGATTCGAGTGCTGTATTTCTTCCTGTCAGTTCCTCCCTGCCGTTTTCTGAAACTGTCCTGTCATAATGGTTGACCTGTCCGTCTGCCTGGCGCACCCTGACGGCTCCGTTCTCTTCTTTTTCGATGGCTGTCTGGTAATTATGCAAAAAGCAGTCTCCAAGCACACCGCTGCGGCGGTCTTTGGAATTATAATAACGGTGGAACGATAATGGTATCTCCCCTCCCACTTTTAAGTCTTCATGCTCATAGATGAAGTTTCCGGTACTCAGGTTGACCGGGTCTTCGCTGTTCATGCAGCCCTCTGCCTCAGTTCCGAGCATTTTTTCCTCGACTGCCCTCTCAGCCGTCGCCCTGGCATTGCGTATGTTCTCGACATCTGCATCCAGAACACCCTTCATCCTTCCCATGTCCATGTTCCCTCCATTCGGGTCAATGGCACTGGCAAGGTCACTGATCAGTTTTATGATGTCATCCACGCAGGCTGCCTCACTTCCTGCGATGCTGAGGTATTTGGTATCCACTGCCTGCACGTTCGAAAAGATCTCCCCGATCTGCTTTGCCGTGGTGTTATTTTTATCGAGTACTTTTTTATGGTAGGTGTCTACGTCATTGACATAGTTCTGGATGCTGAGCTGTCCGAGCCAGCTTTGTATGGTCAGTCCGGCATCTCCAAACCAGTCTTTTACCCTGTCCCAGGTACCGTCTGCCGTCACTTCGTCAACATACTTTAAAAGTTTTTGTTTTGCTTCATCCGAAAAATCTCTAAACATCTCTTTCCTCCCCATCTTGCTTTATCTAAATAAACATGTATGACACTTTTTCTATCCCATTTAACTGTGCAAGTTGTCTTGCGGTTAACAATGGGGTACTCACTTCATCAATATATTCCCTGATGGAAAACTCTGACTGTAATCCCGACTGAACATATTGGTTGTCTCTTGTTTCACTGTATTTGTTACAAATGACCATGTATTTTTCATGATCTCCGAAATCAAGGCACTCTGTGATATAGCGCATTTTGTTCGTTGAGACATCATCCTGTAACGTAATAAGCATCACTTTATCAGAATCCTGCAGTAACTGTATTCTCCATCTGCTGTATCCTGCTTCCACATCCACAATAATAAAGTCATAATCTCCACTGTCTTTCGCTGACTGTATTAATTTTCGATAGATCGTAAAATCAAGATTTCTTGCATCGAGCGTTGATTTAAATGGAGGCAGATATGTAAATCCTTCTTTTCTTAATGTAAAACGAACATTCTGATACATATGTTCCTGTTCATTTTTCATGACACGATATCCTTCATTCGGCATACCGGTTTTGTTTTCAAGATAATAAGAAAAATCCTGCACAGATTCTGTATTTACGTAGAAAACTCTCTTATGTTTTTCTGACAGACACCGTGCAAGTCCGACAGATAATGCTGTCTTTCCTGTTCCCCCGATTGCAGAATAAAAAGAAATGATCTGTGTCTTATGTTCCTGTGTCTGTGATTCCGTCAGCCGATCCCTGCTCTGATAAGTCAGTTCATTGAAAAGTTCCCTGATACCCAGATATTTATACACTCTGTTTACAGACAAATCCTCCGTGCTTCCATTCTCCTGTTCTTCTGCTAACACACACAGATTGGAAATGTTATGCCTTTGAAGTCCTGTTGAATATAGTGCTTCTGAAACAGCCAGGATTTCCACCGAAACAGGTGTCTCAAAACGTTGTTCAAAATAGACCGGATCAGATATAATTTCTAACTCTATCTGGTCATCAAACTCTTCCAAAAATTTTCTTTCCAGATTCTGCAGATACAACTCATCTGTATCTGCAATAATGATTAATGGCTTACTCATTTTTTTATCCTCGTACTATAAATTCTGCATTTGCAATTCTCAGCTGACTTCTGTCTGAAATAGGCTCTGGCACATTTGGCTGTATTCTTTTTCCATTAACATAAGTACCATTGGAGCTTCCCATATCCACTACAAAATAGCTGCCATTCTGCCTTACGATTTTGCAATGAACTCTGCTGACCGCATTATTTCCTGTTATCACACCCTGAACTCTTTCTCTGCTTTTTCCTATCAGGAATTCATTTTCACAAACAACAAAGTGAAACTGCCCATCTATGGATTGTATTGATATCTGATTCATGTCCGGCATATCCACTATCTTTTTCTGCCCAATATTGGGATCTGCAGAAGTATTTTTTGTATTTCTATGCATTACAGTTTTTTCCGCCTGTATACGTGTACTAATGTCATGAAGTTTTAATGTTCCATCCTCCAACGCATCTATCACCTGACGCATTTTCGGATGATCCATCATTCCTATCCGTTCTATTTTCTGCACCAGCTGAGCCTTTATTTCATTGTCAAATTCATTTTTATTTTTATGAACACCCGTTATATTTACAGGCAGATAAATGATCTTCACATTATTCGTGCCAGACTCTACATATATATGGCTAAGGCGATTATCAATACATGCCATATTTAAAAATCCAAGATTTTCAATCTGAATTAAAGCTTCGAGCAGACTGCAAATCGCATTTAAGATCGTATCCATATCCGAAGATGCAATGTAATCCTCCAGTGATGTATATTCTCTTGTGAAATAAATTAGTTTTATTTTTCCATTATATTTGATTCTATGACACCTTAACAGGTTGGCATTTTCCTGATTCTGCATCACTTTATAGCCAACGTCATAAAAGACCTCATTATTTTCCAATAAGTAGGCAGTGTCTTCAGTGTCTTGAATTTCTGTCAATTTATCTGCAAAGTACTCGTCCATTTTTTCACTTCCTAATCAAAATAAAATGTAAATTCTTCATCTGCAATCTGAATACTGTCATGATCCGAAAGCACATAAGAATTTTCAGCATCCAGCATTTCTCCATTCAGATATGTATGGTTCGTTGAACCTTTATCCATAAGATAATAAGTTCCATTTATCCGCTCAATTACCGCATGTCTGCGGCTGACCGCCTTATTATTTATTATTGTAAAATCATTTTCTTTTTCCTTACCGATATTAAAAATATTTTTTCTGACAGTCACGCTCTCCCCTGTGCTGATTCTCTCTAAAATTGGATATCTTTCCTCCTGCTGCAAAAGAGTTGTGTCTGCCTCGTCATCCTCCTGCTGTGTCAAAAGGGTTGTACCGCTTTCATCCTCCTCCATCAGTAATGTCGTTCCACCTTCATCGTTACTGTCACTGTGATAATGTCTTTCATAGGATGAACGGTCATTTGTGATGTAACCGCTTTTTCCCGTCTCTGCTTTTACGATTTTCCGGAATGCCTGTGGACATTTTTCGCGGATATATCTCTCAATGTCCTCTATTTTATAATTCTTTGTATCATTGAGGAATACCTGGAATTCCTTCAGAAACTGCTCTGGCTCTTTGCCATATCTGCCTGCATACTGTACGGTATCTGCAAGAAACGCATAAACATTTCCACTCGTAATTCTGCTATTGATCGGCTGATATACAAAGAACACTTCCCTGGTTCTTTCACATACAAACACCATTTCCGGCTGTAACATGAGATTATGCAGATACAACCCATTCATTTCAATTTTTTTAGTCATCTCAATTGTCTGCGCCGCAAGCAGAAAAAACGTTTCTTCATCCACACCCTTTTTCAGATATGATATAAGAGGTACCACATCTGGTGCTGTGTAGATAATCGTCTTTTTTCCTTCCTGTCTCGGTCTGAAACAGCCGCGGAAAATCTGTTGTTCAAAAATATTGATTTCCCGCTCATTAATCTGTTCCCCAAATGATAACTTACTTTTAATCGTAACTATATTTCCCTTTGAAACTATGCGATACTTTGCCATATCTCTCAGTCCTTTTTTTATTTTCTCTTACGTCTTATTTTGATACGTCCGCTTCGCAGTGCGATCGCTGCACCGACGCCACCGCCTGTTACTACTGCTGCACCCGCAATAGAACCTGCAAACAATGGCTTATTGTTATACCAACGGATGAATGTGTTGGTTGTTACAAGAATTCCATTTAAGACATAGTTTGTTTTATTGCCAGCTGCATCCACAGCCATAATCGTGACATCCTGTTTTTTCGTATTGTTTGGGATATTGAACTGATAGTTTTCACCATCCACTGTATAATCACATTTTTTATCACCAATATAAATCTCAACACTATCTAATACCAGGTTGTCGTTGACTGTCACATTCGCTGCTTTCGTATCCACAGGATACTGGGCATTGCTCTCAACATCAATCGGAATAACGACAGGAGCTGTTTTATCAACACCGAATGAAATCTCTGCTTCTTTGGATTCATCAATGTTCTCATTGACATTTCCTGCAATATCCTCTGAATACAGTGTCACAATGTAGCGTCCATCCCCGGCAAAAAGAGACTTGTCGATGGTGTAATCATACTGATACCATTGTCCGTTTCCACCAGATTCCTGCACCTGATAATCAATACCTTCTTCTAATGTTCTCGGTGTTCCGTTTGTATCTACTACTACTTTGATTTTGTCGTGTTCCAGACTGTCTACGTTCACTTCTTTTAACTTGACATCAATCTCGTTCTGAATATAAGTTCCTTCAATATCTTTTAAGGTCTGATCAAACACGTAAACCGATCCAAAGCGATTTACGGAGAACGTAACTGTTGCATTGCTCTCATTTCCAGCCATATCGGTCAATGTGGCATTTATCGTATAGATGTCGTCATAGTTTTGCTCTTTCGGGAAGTTCTGGAAGGTAAATGTCTCTCCATTTCCCTGATTCGTATAAGAGCCTTCCGGTGCCACACTTCCCTGATTTGCACCAACCAGTTCAATGTTCACACCATTGGTATCAAAGTTTGTATCTGACATTACGATCTGTGGAATAACATCTCCATTATTTGCCGAATAATCTTCGACACCAACAATTTCAATTTCCGGTTCAGTGAGATCCACATAGTATTCTTCCCCTGTATAGGTTTCAGCTATGTTTCCTGCCATGTCCGTGTACTCCACATTAAAATTGTATAAACCATCTGTACCACATGTAATGGTTGCGGTATGAACATCTCCATTTCCGGTAAATCCGCCAGACTGCGGGAATGAGATTCCTGCTCCGTTATCAGTTGCTGTTCCAGTGATTTTCACTCTGTTTTCAGAGAAATTATGTTCTTCAATCTGAATCGTCGCTGTACGCGCTGCTGCATAATAATTGCCATTTACTGCATTATTGTTATCATAAGTAACCGTAATCACCGGACGGGTTTTATCGATAGTAAAATCATCTGCTTTTACTGTCTCTGCCTGATTTGCTGCCTTATCCTTTCCACTGACAGAAAGCGTATAATCACCATCTTCAGCAAATGTAATGGTTGCAGTACTTACACTCTGATCCGGGTTTTCCGTATTTTCGGTTGTCTGCCATGCTGACAACTCCGGAATCACACCATCTGTATTGGTAATATTTGCCTTAAAATCTGTCGCCTCAAAGTTACGTTCTGTAACTGTAATGGTAGCAACTCTGTTCTCTTTGAACATGGTTGTATTTTCAGCATCCGGTGTCTCATTATCAAATGCAATTTTGATTTCCGGTTTTGTCTTATCAATACTGAATATTAGTTCGTCTTCTGATGTATTTCCTGCACGGTCTGTCATTTTGATATGCATTTTTATCTCATTGCTGTTATTTTTTACAGTGAATGACTTTTTCAGTTCTGTAACAAGGTTTTTGTCTTTCTTTGTCTGACTCCAGCCATCCGCATTTCCACTGGAAAATGCACCCTGATTACTGATCTCCACATTTCCTGACTGATTGTTTTCTTTATCATAAGGCGATTCCACTGTCCATTCCACAGAACGGATTCCCGAAAATGTATCTGTCACTGTAACATCTACCGTTACATCTTTTTCATACAGTTCATTTCCCTTTGCATCCTTGCTTGCAGCTGCCGCCTTGTTAAAATCAATATGTTTCTCACGGGCATGCTGCTCGGCTGTTTCAATGATCAGACTGCTCGGTGTCACATATCTTTCTTCGTGATTATTCAACATATCATAAGCGCAGGCATAAATCTGTCCTTTAAATCCTGCCTGAACCACAAATGTCACTTTTCCTTCTGCATCTGCCTGTGCAATCTGCTCACTGCTTTTTGTTCCATTGGCATCTACCGTATAATAGTGGATTTCCTTTACACCGGAATCCCCTTCCTTGGAACCGTCCGTAGCCGTTACAGTCACCTTTGTATTTTCCACAAAATAATAACCATAATCAGTCTCTGTATAAGAAACACTTCCATCTGCTTCTTTATTTCCTGCTGCCTGCATATCAATGCTTAAAATTTCCGGAGCTGTGACATCCTTGTAGACACGCTGTGTTTTGGAATATTCATTTCCAGCATTGTCAATAGCTGTAATTACCATATCATAGCTGTTGGTGTCTGCATTAATGACAGCATCCTTCGTGTTGATCTCATAGCTTTCCGTAACCGTTTTCTGATCCGAATAAGAAACGTTCACTAACTCCTTGTTATTAACGGAGGCTTTCACATTATAAATTCCAGAATCCTTATCTTCTACTTTAATGCTGACTCCAGTATCACTGTTGTTATAGATGATTCCATTTTTTCCAACATATCCTTCTGCTGATAAAACAGATGTAATGGTCGGTTTCACTGTTTCAATCATTAAATTGCTGTTTTTCACATTCGAATTTGCTGTCGTCACAAGTGTCTTTTCAGACTGGTTGCCAACGTTATCCGTAACTGTTGCACTAATTTTTTTATCTAAATATACTTTCTGTTCATTTAAAACAGTCTCTGCCGGGAGTTCAAATACCGCTGTATTATCGCTTCCGACTGCCTTTGTCTGATAAGCTTCTTCACCTACATATAATGTAATTTCGTTCAGTCCGGCTGACGGTACTTTTGAACTATCGTCACTGTGTAAATCATCTGCTGTTACAGTAACTTTGATCACACCATTTCCATAGTTACCAAAGGTAAAAATATTTAAAATTTTTAATGCATCTTTCTTTTCAATGTTAAATCTTGTAACATCTGGCTTATGTGTATCAAGACAGATTGTTTTTGTGTCAATTGTTTCATTTCCTGCGATGTCTGTATAGGTGGTGACAACTGTATTTTCACCTTCCCGCACATTCTTCAAATCGTTTGCTGAAAGTGTAAGAGAATCCTCCTGCACAATCTGATCACTACCTGTGTTACTTTCCACAAAGATCTTTGACTTTGAAGTAAGTTCATCTCCGTTTACGGTCACAGTTCTCGCTGCAAGACCACTTCCGTTAGTCTGATCCTTTTGTTCTGTAACCTCGTATGCAATTGTTGGAATCTCTTTGTACCAATACTCTGTCTTTCCATCTTTTGCATTTTCATATTTGCCATCTGCCTGTGGCGTCACCTTTACTACAGGTGCATCTTTTTCCAGCATTAAAACATCCGATACAATACCATTATGATTCTTAATTTCTGTTAATTTATATGCCTTACTCTCATTGCCCAATGCATCCACTGCTTTGATATGAACCTCTTTCAGGCTTGCAAATATACCAGCTTCTTCCAATGGAACCGTAACTTCTATCGTTGCATCACTTGTTCCACTTACTTGTGTACTTACAGTTCCCGTATACACTTTTGTATCATCATCACTGTATACGCGAATTTCTTTCACACCAACTGCCGGATAACCCGATTTGCTGTCTTTTACATCCACATCTTTCGCAGTAACTTTTACTTTAATATTTGCATTGTAATAATTACCAAAATCGTATTTTTTTATTGTATCAGCAGGAATCAGAGACACTTCTGTAATTTCAGGTGCTGCACTGTCCCGATATACAGTAATAACTCCGGCTTCTGAACACTGTTTTGCTTTATCCATGGCATAAACATAGATTTTATCAATGTTCTGATTTTCTGCTAATTGAATGCCGCTTATTTCAAACTTACCATTTTCATTTAATACTGCTTCCTGTTTTTGATTCAGTACAACATCATCCGGTGTAAGTTCTGTTGCTGACCAGACAACCTTTTTCAAATTTTCATCCACGGCTGTACCTGTGATATCCACCGCCGTGTCTGCTTCCGTTTTCCAAATTGTTTTCTCATCGTCACTCAGTTCAATTGTTGGTTCTGTTGTATCAATCACAATTTTCACAGACGGATTGAGACTTATTTGCTTTCTGCCAATAATTCCACCTTTATACACTGATGAAATGATAGTTGTTTCCGTTAAGTTGAGTTCCGTTTTGCCCAATCCCCATTGCGAAAGACTGATTTTAGCTCCATCCTTAAATTTTAAAATGGCTGATGATGAATAATAGTTTCCATCCTCATCCGCTTTTATTTGATTATTTCCACTATCTGACAGATTCAGACCTGCATGAGCCAACGAATCTTCATTTTCATTTTGAATATCTTCAAATTCAGCAGTTACATTCTGGTCACCATTTACGTTTTCAATCTTATAGACTGCTGTTCCATCTTCATCCTCTGTTAAATTATTTTCCTGTATCGGCGTACCATTGACCGAAAATATTTTTACTGTTTTACCTTCATTTGGTTTTACAATGATTGCAACTTCTGCTCCAGAATCTACAATAATATTTTTTTCACTGGAACCATTAACCTCAACAATTCCTCCATCATCAGTTGTAACAGAAACTGTGTACGTATCAATTTCTGCTGTCACTTCTATACTATGTGCCTGTTTTATTCCTTCTGAAAATATATATTCTTTCTCTTTTAAGCTGTTATTTATTTCGTTTTCATTAAGCTTTTCATCATTGTCCACTCTAAAACTTGTAAGATGATACTTGTTGTCTGTAACAGCTGCTTTTATTTTGTACTCAGAATCTGTATATGGAACATTCCGGCTACCGTCTTCTCCACTCTCGGTTGTGATTTCAACTTTATCATTTTGTGCATCACTATTTAAAATTAGCTTTCCATTCTGACTGATTTTATATGTGATTGTGAACTGTTTCTTTGCGAATGTGACTGTAAATGCATAATTTGCATCTAATGTTTTATCCTTAAATTCTTCATATACAAATGCACCGCTCGCATTTATATTCTTGTTCCACCAATTATCGTTGGTTTCTCCATCCGGTTTCCAATCTGCAGTTTCTTTTTTTACTGTTACAGCAGTGATTTCATAACCTTCCTTTGGTGTTGCTGTTACTACATTATTTTCTACCTTTACTTCTCCTGCATCATTTTTTGCTGAATTATCAGAAGTATTTGCATTTGCAGTAACTGAATATGGAACAGACTTTTCTTTAAGTGTAATTGCACCTAACTCAATCTTTTTTGTTTTTACCTGATCTTCTGTGACAGTTTTCTCTTCACTGGAATAACTGTCATATGTACCTTTATCCACATCTGCTGGCTCAACTTTAACCGTATACTTATTATCCGTATTTAATGTCCAATCACCAATAGAAATATTAAATTTTCCATCGTCTGTTGTAGTCGCTTCATTCGTTACAGGAGTCGAACCGCTTTGTGGGTATGTTACCGTCACCTTTGCACCTGCATATGGATTTCCATTATTCGTATCTGTGTTTTCATCATCATTACCTGGAACCATCACCTGTCCTGTGATTGTGACTGCGACTGTACCACTTTCACCTGTTGCAGTGTTATCTGCTGATGCTCTGATACTTCCAAATGGTATCGTTGTTGCCATAATTAACGCAATCATTAACCATGCTGCAATTCTTTTTCCTTTTGTTCTCCAAAACATTTCCATTTTCTAAATTATCTCCTGCGTATGTATGATGATTTCGTTCAAGACCAGTTCATACCTTTTATCTGTGTTTCCTGCATTTTCAGTCAGCACAACTGTTTCATCTTCCTGTAATACAGTTGTAGTTTCTTCTAAAGCAGTTGTTTCCTCCTCAACCATCTGAAGCGGCATAGTGGCTTCTTCCCGCAGCAATGCTGTCTTTTCCTCATCTTTTTTCGGAAGAACCTCCGTTTTTTCCTCATTTTTCAATTCCACTGTTGTGCGTTCCATCAGACTGCTTTTCCTTGTTTCAGATGATTTGGCACTTCTTTTAGACAATGGATTTTTCTGTCTGTTATTTTCCTCTCGCATTGCCATAATCTGACGTTCTGCCGATTTACCGCTAAGATCATCTATGATTCCCCGTACATCCATTTTTAAAAAAAGATAAATGGATATCAGTGTTAAAACTCCTGCTAATGAAAATGCAATGATGGATATGAGTTGTAAAGTACCTGCATTCATGATGCTTTCACCTCCGTATCTTTTGCATATGCATTTTCCACTGCTGCCTCTGCATCCTGCAAACGCTTTAGAATATCATTTTTCATTTCTTCTGTTTTGTCTGTTGTCGTATCAACCTGCTCCGTACCAGCTTTTACCTGTTCCAGCAACGCTTTCATATCTTCCTGTGCTACGTCATCTGCCTTAAATTTTCTTGCATAAGTTTCCACAGCATTCATTGCCAGTTTGTATACTTCCAGATTTACAATTTCATTCTCATCCTGACTCTCAGATACGGTTGCTACGAGTTTTGTTATATTCTCCCAATATGGAAGATAGGTTCCTTTATCAGATGCTTCCTGCACATTCAGTGTGATATCGCGGTTAAACTGTCCTATATCACGGTACATTTCAGCCATCGTATAATAACTGCTGTCTTCACCGCCATAAGTACATGCCGCCTCAAACCACTGAATCGCACTTTTCATTCTGGTTATCTGATTGTCTGAATTTTCTGTTTTTCCATAATCGTAGTAATACCAGTATAATTTTCCTATCTCAAAAGCAAGATCCCCATAATCGCTATTCTGCTGCAAAACAGTCAGATTACTGTTTATTTTCTTTTTGAATAATTCCTCTTCTTCCAATGAAAAGACCGCGTCATCCTTAAATGCCTCGATTATTCCAAAATACGCTTCCGAATTGCCCGGCAGAATATCTATTGCTTTGGCATAATAATCGATTTTTTCCTCATCTGTCGCAGATAATTCTGCCTGCTTGATGTTATTATCATAATCGCTGTTGTTCACATGGACTCTCATTCCAGTACACAGACATCCTATAATAAGGAAAAGAACCGCTGCCCCGGATGTTGCAAAGAAAACATTCAGCTTTCTTTTCTGCTTTCTTCGGTAGCCCTCGTCCATCTCATCATAATGATCCAACGCATATAACATTTCTGCACATGACTGATAACGATCTTCCGGGTTTAACTGGGTACATTTTTGAATGATCGCTTCTAATCCACTGGACAACTGCGGATTCCAATATCGGATTGGATATATCTCATAAGGAGGTTCACATGGATTCTGTCCTGTGAGTAAATGGTATAGCGTCACGCCAAGACAATATACGTCTGTTCTGGCATCCGTCTGACCTTTTCCTCCAAACTGCTCCGGCGCAGCATATCCTTTTGTTCCAAGACTTACTGTATCTGCCAGATTCTGTTCTTTGTATTCCCTCGCAATACCAAAATCAATTAACTTGATATTTCCATTCGGCTGCAGCATAATGTTTGCCGGTTTCATATCCCGGTAGATAATTGGCGGATTCTGCGTATGCAGATAATCCAATACCCTGCATAGTTCCTTTGCCCACTCAATTACAACTTCCTGCGGCTGTGCACCTTCCTTACTTAGCACACTGCTTAAGGTTTCTCCCTCGATGTAATCCATGACAACATAGATTACATTTTCTTTTTCGATAATGTCTACAATTCTTGGCAGTGACGGATAATCTAGTTTTTTCATCATGTTTGCTTCCGCCATTGCACTTGCAACTACAACTTCATTGTTCTTATCATAAGCTTTTCTCTCGATTTCTTTGATTGCCCACTGCTTATTCAGGTTTTTGTCCATCGCCAGGTAAACTTTTGACATTCCACCTTTTCCGATCAGCTTTAAAACCTCGTATTTTCCCTCAATAATTGTTCCTCTCTCAGCCAACTTTCATTTCCTCTTTTGCCTTATTTGAGTTTGATATAAATTGCAGAAATGTTATCCGTTTCCATCCGTTGTTTATTCCATTCGATCATTTCTCTCAATTTTTCTTTTATCTGCGCTTCATCAAGATTTTTATGCGGATTCAGTGACTCAGAAATTTCGTCTTCTGATAACATATGACGGAATCCATCTGAGCATAACAAAAGGGCTGTGCCATGCGCCAGCCTTCCATTCTCATATTGTGGTTCAAAAAATTCATTCACACCGATACACTGAAGAAGCACGTTTCTGCGATTATCCTTTTTAGCTTCCTCTATTGTCATATTCCCACGTTTTATTTCTCGCGCAATGAATGTATGATCCTCGGTCAGCTGCTGCAACGTATCCGATAATGTATAAATTCTGGTGTCTCCAACATGACAAAGCATATATTGTCCATCACTGTTTAATAAAACCGCACTTATTGTTGTTCCAAGCTGAATCTGGTTTTCTTTTCCATACCTGATCAGTCTGCCATTTATTTCTTCCAAAAGACTCTGCCACTGTTGTCTTATTCCTTCATCCCCAACATGCATTTCGTTCTTTATGTAAACCTGTTCAAACCAGTCTGAAAAAGCCCTGACGACCGTTGCACTGGCAAGCTCCCCTTTTTCCATGCCACCCATGCCATCACAAATTGCGATCAGAAGTGTCTCTCCATGTTCCTCAGAACATCCTTTTAATAACAGACTGTCCTGATTGGTCTTCTTTTTTATCCCAACGTCTGTATCATATGCAATATAAAATTTCTTCAACTTTTTCCCCCTGTTTTTCTTTACAATTATTCTTTTTATTATATTATTCTCCTACAATTCACACCATATAATCTGATGTAATTTGGGTAAAATATTTACATTTTTTCTACACGCAAAAAAGACACCATTCTCTAAATGGTGTCCTTTCTAAAATAACAACTCTTTTATCTCTTATATTCTTCTATCACACATTCATGTGCTTTACTTTTCTTATCATAATTAATGCCTACTAAAAGTATATTTCCAGTGTACTGCAACAATGATTCAGGATACTTTTTGTCCTTTATCTGTTGTAACGCTGTATGTGCACTTTTATTCCATTTTAATTCGACTACGAGTGCAGGATAATCTACTCTGTATTCCTCTTTCGGTATAAATACAAAATCTGAAAACCCTCTCCCTGTCGGTAATTCCCGAATTGGTTTAAAATAATATTTCATGGCGCTTAAGTACGCAATTGTCAAAACACTGCTCAATGAATTTTCATTATGATATTGAATTGCTGACGCATACTCCATATGAATCTGTTCGATATAATCTGCAACCAGCGTTTCCTCTCTATCAAGAGTAGCCTCTAACAACTGCTCGGATTGATATTCAAACTCCTGCAGTTCATTCCATTTCGTTTTCTTTGCTGCCGCTAAAAGTTCCTGCCGTATCTCCTCATTTGGAATAAATGCGCACTGTTTTCTCTGGTCATATGCCAGATATCCAAGGTGGATCAGGTAAGTTATCACATCATCCCTGCTAGAAAAGCTTACCGTATCGTTTTGAAATGTTCCGGTATCTACTTCTACTGTCGAACCTGAAACCATCTCTATGATCGCCTGTTTTAACCCATCAAAATCCATGTTGATCAGTGGAACCACAACCTCATATGTTCCGGTCTGCGACCAGTAGCTTTGGAAATTTCCGCGCAGCATGACACTGACAACTGCCTTCGGATTATAAACCTGCTGATTTTCCAGCACGTATCCATCATACCACCTTTTTACCTCTGCAAAATCTTTATGATATTTATCACAGAGTTTTTCAACTTCCAGCTCCGTAAACCCAATATAAGAAACCAGTGCCCCGGCATCTAACATTGTAAATTCATCAAAATTGTTGAGTGCAGATTGCGTTTTCATTTTCTTGATTGGCAAAATTCCTGTCAGATACGCCAGACTGATAAATCTGGTAGGTTCTGTTCCCTTGAACATTCCACGCAGAAAATTAATGTAATTTTCCTGCTCGTCCCTGTTATTTGCCTCGTCACGAATCAAAATATCCCATTCATCAATGATTACAATGAATTTATTTCCGGTCACAGTATAGATTTCTGACATTGCTTCCGGCAAAGATACCGTTTCTTCCGAAATAATATCCGGATATTTTTCTTTTAATTCTGCTATGACACTTTTTTCAATATAAGAAACAACTCCTGCTGCTCCCTTCGCTGGAGCAAGGCACCACTGAATATCAAGATGTATGACATCATATTTGTTCAGATGCTGTCTAAAATCCCCTGCATGGCTAATTTCATAATCTGCAAATATATCTGCTGAATCGCAGCCTTTGCTGTAATAAGCTGTAAGCATATCCGCTGTGACAGACTTTCCAAAACGACGCGGTCTGCTGTTGCAGATAAACGCCTGCTTTGTATTGATCACTTTATTGGTATACGCAAGCAAACCTGTTTTATCAATATAAATTTCTGAATTTAACGCTGTCTCAAATGCACTGTAATCAGGATTAAGAAATCGTCCCATGTGTCATGCTCCCTCTGTATTGTCTATTTCCGTGTCTTTCAATGATTCGTATGTCAATTATACAATTTGCCGTTTTTCTTTTCAAGGTGAACTATGATATTGTCATTTCCTTTTCACGATTTTCATTGTACATTACAGACGTTTTATTTCGAGTTAACTCTGTCCCAAAATGTCCCTTTATCTCTATCATATTAACATTGGGTAATCCTGATCTTTTCCCCGACTTCAGCATTTTCATATTTTTCTTTTCCTATATAAAAAATACTTGCATATCCCGATGTACTGTCTCTTCCTTCCACCGGATAATGATATATCATGCATGAATCATCAGATGCTCCTGCATCTTTGCTTTCTGCTTCTATCGGAAGCTTTTTATCTACAACCAGCTCTATGTAATGCCATCTTTTTGCAATCCGATAATTCAATATATTTATGATTATCGTTAAGATAAACAAAAAAATGATGATAACCATGACAATATCAACTGCATATGACATGGCGGGTAATATATAAGAACAAATACTGCATAACACTATTAGGACTATTAGTGGAAAACACTTTTTTGTGCTTTTCTTCACACACGCATTTTTATTTTGCTGTATTTCTTCACTCGTATATTCTCGTACAACAAGATTTCGCTTTTCTTCCTCTGTAAATTTTGAATCACCATTTTCTATTATCATCCATGCACCTCCTGTTATTTTCTCTCCTACAACTGCAACAATTGCGTGATTTCTGCGGCTTTGATGTTGTACCAGATGACTCAAAATCCACCCACTTTACCTTGTAACAAAGCTAATTTTTATAAACCAATAGAATTAAGATCTACATGATAAGATTCGTAATTTTTTCCACTATAATATACTCTGACATTTTCTCCCTGATAATCTCTTTGAGGTTCCCCCCACTGCCCTCTGGATGCAAAAATATGTATTTTCCCATCCGGTGCATCATATCGGCATAACACTGTATACCCCATAAATGCTCTGTTTTTTTCATCAACCGGAGTTTTAAACTGCTCACTTAAACTATCTGTAACTTTCAAAAACATTGGCTTTACAATACTGTTAACCTTTATTCTTCCCACAAGTTCCACCCCACAGGTTACCGCATTTATATAATTTCCTTCTTTCAGTAAAGCACGTTCTTTTCCTCTACTATCAAACTTAAACTTATGTAAAACTGCCGAATCCGGCAAAATAGAACTTGTATCTACATAATACTTCTTTGGATTTTTCAAATCGACATAAATCTTTAATTGCTTCTCTTTAATTAAAGCCGATGGATTATATAAAAGCGATTTGCTTTTAAACAGATATTCTTTCCCATTTGCTTCCACATATTTACATACAACAAAATAGGGATTCATTGAAATACGGTCTATCTGTACTTTCTGATATACATTTACATCAATATCGACAATATCTGCGTAAATATATTTTCCATTTGCAATTAATTTTTCTTTTTTTCCTTTTTTCGTAGTATAAATTATCATGCAAATTATTCCAACGATTAAAAAAACTGCCAGAACGCTGCCAAAGATAATTGAAAACAACCACAAAGATGGGACTATGAAACACAAAATCAGACTACCTAAAACACCCAAAGTTCCTATACATAAAAATATAATACCTAGCTTTTTTAATAAGCTTGCACCGTTTTCCATGATGTCGTTATTCCTTTTCCTTTATTTTTCTTTTTTCAAATTAAAAACCAAACCTAATACTCCAAATAACATAATACCAATTGGTATTGCAATGGGAACAATAATCGTAGTAGGTTTTATGTCCCTGTTATTGGTATAAATATACGGATTCTCTGGATCAACCCATAATGTTATTTTTGTTCCTTCTGGTACAGGATCTGATGTTAGATTATGTATAGTTGTTTGTATTTTTTTATCTTCAACAACATACTCAACAACTTGATTATAACGATAACTTTGACCATAATCACTGTCAGATTTCAAATCTGATTTATTATCAATAACAATTGCTTCGACCTCTAACGTACATACCTCCGCACTCTGCTTTATTGAAGGTATACCAACCAGAAGTGTGAATACAAGCATTGCTATTCCACCTATCAAAAAAATAAAACTAACAATTATATTTTTTGAATTCATCTTTTTTTTCATGTTAACCACCATTTACTCTTTTTGAATTTACTGCATTTTACTCATAAAATACAAATTTTTCATTTGCAAATTCTATTTGAGTTTCATCTTACCTGTACGCAGTTGCTATTTTTCATTATTTGCCTTTTAAACTTATCCTTACTTTTCCACCTATTACCGCATCATCATACTGCTCTTGTGTTAAATAATAGATACTCTCATACCCAATTGTTGTATCTCTTCCAACAATCGGATAAAAATTGCTATCTGTTCCATCATTTGAAGACGGTAATGCTTCAATGTATGCAGATACCTGCACACCATTCATCATTTCTTCTATCTCTGTCTTCAATCTTTTGCATATGCGGGTTGAAACATACTCATCAAAAACATAATGCCCCTCTTTTTATATCTCAGCTTTAAAGATGCAGTCAGGATCAGATACCGGATAACATTTTATAGTAAAGGTATCATTCGTCAGTGTTCCCCCACGTCCTCCCAGTGAAATGATTTCAAAGTCTTCATTGTATTTTTCCTTTAATACTTTTTTCGCAATGCGAACCTCGCTTTTTGTTGAATCAAAAATTCCAGCACACCCACTTTGTCCTATCATAAGACATACCATGACCATAATTACTGTGATTCTTCTCAAGTTTCTCATAATACTGCACCTCACCCTTCATATATCAAGCGATAACGTCCTGACGCTGTTCGTAGTTAGTGTCTGCTGACCAAGCAGTTATTTGCAGCTTTCGACTCTTATATCAGTTCCAATCATGTAAAAATCGGAACTGATAATGATTCCTATGGCAATTATACAATTTGCCGTTTTTCTTTTCAAGGTGAACTATGTGTAGTCCTGCGAATCTATGCAACCATCCTTCCCAATCCTTCCGCTGCACTCGCATACCTCTCCTGTCTCAGTGTTTTTCTTATTCTCTAATGCTTTTTTGTTTCAAACTTTACTCCTGATTTTTCGGATACAGTTCGTTTAAAATCATCAAAACCTTCATCAAAAAGTTGTAAATTTCTTCTTGCCTGCAATTATCTCTCATGTTACAATGACAGAAAGCATATTTTACAAAATCTTTATGGTGCATTTGCCATCTATATTCTGGAAACGGCTGATTATCTCTGATAATCTCCGTAATTCATTCGTATCTATGCTTTCAATTACCCATTAACTAATTTAAAAGCAGGAGACGGATATCAGAAATATAGATTTCTCCTGCCTGGACAGTTTTCCAACTGCCCCGCCGATCTCAGGAGGAATCATTTATGGCAAAACGAAAAAGAAAACTACAAAACACAAAGAAAACTTTCACAGTTAAAGTTCCTGCAGCCAACCGGAATTATAAAGACACCGTTTTTCGGATGTTATTTTCCAACCGTAAGAACCTGCTTTCACTCTACAACGCAGTAAATCAGAGAGATTATAAAAATCCTGATGACTTGGAAATCGTCACATTAGAAAATGCAATTTACATGGGTATGAAAAATGACCTGGCATTTATCATTGATACTAATTTATATCTGTACGAGCACCAGTCAACCTACAATCCAAATATCCCTCTTCGGGATTTATTCTATATTAGTAACGAATATCAGAAACTCGTGGATAAGAAATCTCTCTATTCTTCTACTTTGCAAAAAATTCCTGCGCCGAATTTTATTGAGTTTTATAATGGTTCAACGATATTGTCTGACTGCACTGAACTTAAGCTTTCTTCAGCATTTGAAAATCTGTCAGGCGAACCAAAGCTTGAATTGACTGTCACTGTATTAAATGTAAACGAAGGACATAATGCTGAATTGATGCAGCATTGCAGCACTTTGAAAGAATACGCGCAATATGTCGCCAGAGTACGGCACTATGCTGCCAACATGTCTCTGAATCAGGCTGTAGAATGTGCTGTTGACGAATGCATAAAGGAAGGGATTCTTGCAGAATTTCTTTCCAAAAATCGTGCGGAGGTTATCAGTATGAGTATTTTTGAATATGATAAAGAATTGGAAGAGAAGAAATTGCGAAAGGCTGAGTATGAAGCCGGTTTTTCTGATGGTGAAAAATCCGGACATGAAACCGGATTTTCTGAAGGTCGTGAATCTGGATTCTCCGAAGGACAAAATCATGCTTCAATTGAAACTGCCAGAAGGATGCTGCAATCGAACAAATTTACGATAGAAGAGATTGCAAAATTTTCAGGCTTGTCTCAACAGGAAGTAGAAACTATTTCTTCTGACGCATAAGAGGAAACAAGCCGCCACAAATGTGGCGGCTGAATCTAAACATTTAGCCACCTTGATACCAGCAGACAACGGTATGGACGCTTCAAATATATTCATTTTTCTTTTGCTCTACTTACTCTTTTTCACATTAAAAACGCATACCTATTTTACCATTTCTATTTCTTTCCCATATGTCATAAACAAATGAATAAATTTATCTTTGCTATCATATGGTAGATAGAGAATAATCCTATTTATCGCTTTTTTTCGAGGTGAACGTTCTTTTCTTTTTTCACTTTTCCAGATGGTCTTTTTTTCTCCCTTTCCATCAATGCATATCGAATTTAGTTCTTCACTATAGGAAATTCCTTTTATTGCATCCCATTTCATTGAATTGATCTCATCCCTGATCCCCGATTTGTCATTGTAATCAATCAACGAATGTGTTAACACAACTCCCTCAGAATCCACTTCAAAAAATGCTGCCGTTAAAATATAGGTACTTGTTTTCTTTCCACCTGTATTAGACAAATTGTATACCACTAAGCCTAAAACGGATACTGATATGCCACCAACTCCTCCTGCAATAAGAAAAGAGCCAATTAAAACGATTGCAAACAAAACCCCCGCAATAACCGAAAAAACTTTTTTCCCACTTTTCGCTTCTTTCCCCATGTATACTTTATTAATAAATTCAATCTTGTTTTCCATACGCACCTCCAGACTACATTGCATGATTTGTATATACAATCCCTTATCAATAATCTTTTGTTTCAAACTTTAATCCTGATTTTTCAGATAAAGTTCGTTTAAACTCATCAAAAGCGTCATAATAATAACCTATTGAAACCTTAATTTCATCTGAACATTCCCTGTTATAAACTGATACTCTTCCATTTTGAAATAACTCAAATGGATAATGTCCTATTATCCTGATCATACTTATATTAGGATAGTCAATAAGGTCTTCTATTTCTTTATACTTAATTTGATATGTCCAATTGCCCGGCACACCACCATAATCTGTAAAAGAAAATGTAAAGCCTTCATCATCATAAAAAAGTTGTTCTTCTTTATACATCTCATATGATACGCTTGAATTATTTCTAATTATCTTATAATAGATTATTGCTACACACAATGGTATCAATGCTGTACTACACCACACACCTCCCGGAATCACAACAAGTTCCCATGTCTCCATTTTTTTTAACAACGCATCTATCAGTGCTATCAATGCTGCCACTTCCGGTATTGCTGCAAAAATATCAATAAAAATAATTCTCTTTATTTTTGCCTGTGTCCATTCCACAGTCTTTTTATATCCTGTTCCTATAATTTTATTTCTTAATTTTTTATCTACCCTTAACTCTTTCACTCTGCTTTCCCCCTAATCCAATGATCATCACATAGTAATACATACTTACTCATTCTATCTTACTTCTCGTTTTCAACAATGTCACAAAATAAATACATTCCAATACAAAAAAATGCCGAGAATACCGCCATAAAATCCCCCTTTTTTTCCGGCATTCTCTGCATTTTGGGATGCTTTTCAAACATCAAAGCGGTAAACGCACTCTTCCTTGAAATCATAATAAAAAGATATTACGAAGCCTTCACCTGAAACGAAGGATCTTCCTCGATCAATTCAATAAATGCTTCTGCGACATCCGGATCAAACTGCGTGCCTTTTCCTTTTTCTAATTCCCCGATCGCATACTCCACGCTTAAGGCATCCTTATAAGCCCTCCGGGACACCATTGCATCAAAGCTGTCACACACTGCAAGGATCCTGCCTAAAATCGGGATGTCCGTTCCCTTGACACCGCCCAGATAGCCTTTTCCATCATAGCGTTCATGATGGGATAAAACCGCCGGAATGACATAGTTCATATTCGGGAGGAAATGGATCATCTCAATGGAATTCTCCACATGAGTTTTCATTACATCGTATTCCTCATCTGTCAGTTTGCCCTTCTTCTTTAAGATGCTTTCCGGGATACCGATTTTTCCGATATCATGGAGCAGACCTGCCACTTTTGCAGTCTGGATATCATCCTTTGGAAGCCCCATTTTTGCTGCAAGCTTCATCGCATACCCGGAAACATTCTCAGAGTGTTCAAAGGTGAACGAATCCTTGGCATCAACTGCTGCCATCAGCGCAAAAATCGTCGGCGTTACCTGCTCATAACCTTTCTCCCTGCTCTGTTCCTGTCCCTCAAAACTTTTCTCGTAAATCTCGATACGGTTTTTACCATTTCCTTTTGCATAGAAGGCTGCCCGTCTTGCCTGGCGGAATAATTTTCCTGCACTTTCTGCCATGTTTTTGTCCCATGCGATTCCAATGCTGAACGTAATCGGCTGGATGACTTTTGGCTTATCTTCTTTCTGTTCTAATATCGTATTCTGTATTAGCCGCGCAAACGACAATAGTATTTCTTTTCTGTTTTCTTCCGCAATAATAAGAAATTCATTGGAACCGACACGGAATACCGACATTTTCTCACTGCAGAGGTTCTGCACCTGGGATGCGCTCCACTTCAGGATCCGGTCTCCGGTCTCCTCGCCGTACAGATCATTGTATAACTTAAAGTTATCCATATCCAGATATATCATTCCTGTCGGATGTTCCTTTATATCCAGATTTTTCATAAATTCACTGCAATAGCTGCGGTTATACAGACCTGTCAGTTCATCATGAATGGACACCTGATATACTTTTTCATAGGCACTGATATTTTTTAATGCGCCGGATACACTGTTCCCGATCTGCCGGATACAGTCCGCCTCATCATAGATCAGCCTGTTTTTTCTGTGAAGCTCCACATATAAAAATCCATAAATTTTATCGTCATACTTAAAAACTGCGATCTCCGGTTTTTTATGAATGCCGCCGGTGCCGCAGAATGACCTCAGCCTTGCCTCCTCCTCTGTGTCCAGCACCCGGTCTCCGTCTGCCGTACACTCCACAAAATGGTCATCTCTTTTTTCAAAAATACGTGCACACGAGTCCGGTACCGCCGAACTGACGGTGCTTCGGATTCTCTGGTACAGTTCTTTTTTATTCAGGATTGAAGCCGCCATATCCTGAAATTCCACAAGGCTCTCCACAATGTGCTTTTTCTTCTGGTACAGGATACGCTCCAGCCATTTTCTGGCATAGCTCATGACCAGCACCATCCAGAGGCACTGCAGAACGACAAACACTGTGATAAACTGTCTGGTAAAGCTGTCCGTCTGGCCAATCACATGGTCAATGTTTGGCTCCAAAATAATCATTGGAAGAAACGCTACAACTACTGCGATCAAATATACGGCACCTGTTGTCGCACGCATGGAAAATGAGAACAGATACTGTTTATAAATAATGTATACAAAACAGACCGCCATTCCCACTCCGCCAAGGGTATCGAATGGGAAATCACCGCTCCATGGCATCACGCACAGAATATTTCCACCCATGATGAGCAGTGTTCCTATTAATAATGGGACGAGTTTTTTCCGGTACTCTAATTGTTCCCCGATTTTTTTGTGGGCAAGCAGCGTTACATACACTAACAGAAATATCTCTGCTGCTGCCAGCAACCAGATGCCTGTTTTTGCATGATAATGGTAGGATATACCGCCATTCGCCATGATCTGCACTTCCGGCGGTGGGAGAATACAACCGGTAAAAACATTCAACAGGACAGCTGATACTGTCACAGCCATACAGCCATCCAGAAATCTGTCCTTTCCCCGGATGTCAAGATAATGGAACAAAAATCCATATATCAGTATCGGGATCGTAAAAAGTCCCATCAGTGATACATGATACCAGAACTGTATCCCCGGGCTGATCTGCAGTCTCATGAGCACAGCGCCGCCTGTCCAGGACAATAATGCCGACAGTATTGCCTTGAGATCTCTTACTTCTGATGATTTCTCTGCAACATTCAGAAAACAGAATAGTAAAAACAGATAGCATATGAGTGCAGCCATTGGAATACCAATATATATATTTTTGATCAACACCAGATTCATGAAATGTTCCATTTTTCATTCTCCTTCGTGTGAAATATCATATTTCCATACGCGGTCTGCCGTCAGATACTGTCTCTGTACGCAGACATATATCATTATGTTACCATATTTTTACATTTCATACAAGAATCTGCACGCTTGTCCATTTCCGGTTCGGATCTGTCCCTGTTCCGTTTCAGTTTCCCTGCCGGAAGCTGTTTTTCTCCTTCGTAAGTTCCAGCATAAGCATAAGCACACTCCATTTCCGGTTCGATGGTGTAAGGACTGCTTTATAGTCAACCGGGATCTGTTTCCGGCGCAGTTCAAACAGTATTTTGTCAAAATGCTTTTCATTCACACCGCAGAATACCATAAGGCTCTCCTGTGGTGCGCTGCCGGTAAATGGTGCTGTGAGCACGTTCTTTTTTCCCTCTGCGAGATCCCCGATACTCTGCCGTAAATCTGCGGCTTTGATCTCCTCCAGACGGATTTTCATTGGCGCAAGCAGCTGTTTTACCGCTTCTTTTTCTTTTACCTGATAGATTAATATTTTTTCCATGTTTTTCTCTCCAGACCTAAGAAAAGCCAAACACAAAATATGTCTGGCTTTTTCTTTCATTCTATCATTTTTTATAACACTTCTTCAATAATTTTCTTTAAAGTGTCGGCAGAACTTTTCAGTTTGTCTGTTTCCTCCTCATCGAGAGCGATCGGAATCCGGTTTTCCACACCGTGTGCTCCCACGATTGCCGGCATGCTTAAGGAAATATCGGAAATCCCAAATTCTCCGTGCATCAGATTCGATACCGGTAAAATGGATTTTTCGTCGCGGATGATCGCCTCGCAGATTCTGCGCACTGCCATTGCAACTCCAAAGTAGGTCGCCTTTTTCTTTGCAATGATCTCGTAAGCACTGTTTTTTACATTCTCTGCAATACGCTCGGTCGCTTCGTCATGGTTGAAGTGTCCGCGCATCTCGCAGAATGTATTGATCGGCACACCCGAAACAGTGGCGCTGCTCCATGCTGCAAGCTCGCTGTCGCCGTGTTCGCCGATGATGAATGCGTGTACACTCCGGCTGTCCACATTCAGATGCTCTCCAAGGTTGTATTTTAATCTTGCAGTATCTAACACCGTTCCGGAGCCAAGCACCCGGTTTTCCGGGAAACCAGACAATTTCAATGCCGTGTAGGTCAGGATATCCACCGGATTGGAAACGATCAGCAGGATTCCTCCGCAGTTTCTTTTTGCAATTTCCGGAATGATGGATTTGAAAATACCAACATTTTTCTGGACAAGGTCTAATCTTGTCTCATCCGGTTTCTGATTGGCGCCTGCTGTCACGATGATGATCGCTGCATCCACAATATCATCATAATCTCCGGCATAGATTTTCATTGGTCTTGCAAAAGGAAGTCCATGGCTGATGTCCAGCGCCTCTCCCTCTGCCCTGTTTTTATCAGCATCGATCAGAACCATCTCGGAAAACAGACCGCTTTCCATTAATGCAAATGCTGTTGCAGATCCTACAAAACCGCATCCGATCATTGCCACTTTTCTCTGATTTACGCTTGTTTCACTCATATTTTCGTCCTCTCTTTCTTTTTTCTGAAATATCTCCTGTAAGTGGAGACAATCGCAGAATTTTACTGTTATTCCAGGATTCTTCCGTCCGTAGAAATGGTCACTACCTGCCATGGAATGAATTTTCCACTGTTCTGCAATGCTTTTTTCGCAGCCATCTCAATTCCGCCACAGCAAGGCACTTCCATACGTGTTATTGTAACAGATTTGATGTCATTGTTTTTGATAATTTCTGTCAACTTCTCAGAATAGTCCACATCATCTAACTTTGGACACCCGATCAGTGTCACATGGCTGCGGATGAATTTACGGTGGAAATCTCCGTAGGCGTATGCGCTGCAGTCCGCTGCGATCAGCAGTTTTGCGCCGTCAAAGTATGGCGCACGGACCGGTGCAAGCTTGATCTGTACCGGCCACTGTGTCAGTTCAGAACGGATTTCTCCTGCCGTCTGCAGCTCTGCGCTTCTGTCTGCATCTGCCTCTCTCCGGATGGCTCTCGCCTGACTTCCCGGACATCCGCATGGTGTCTTTGCCGCCTCTTTGCTCTTTCTATGTTCTTCCACTGCCTTCTCATCATAAGCTGCTGCCTCACGCTCCACAAAATGGATCGCATCTACCGGACAGGCCGGCAGACAGTCGCCGAGACCGTCACAATAATCATCGCGCATAAGCTTCGCTTTTCCATTCACCATTGCGATCGCTCCCTCATGACATGCCTCTGCGCAAAGACCACATCCTACACACGCTTCCTCGTTGATCTCTATAATTCTTCTTACCATCTTCCATTCCTCCTGTTGTCTGCATATCTATTATTTGTTTCATTTGACTTTCTATGTGCATACTAATATAATAAAGAAAATTTTTCTGTTGTTTTTACAACGTAATTATGTTTTATTCTACGAACATACATTTGAAGGGAGTTTCTATGACAAACGACGATCTGCTTTTATTACAGACCTCTGTATTCACAGGGATCACAACCGATGAGATCAGGGACATGCTCTCCTGCCTCTCTGCACGGGAGACGACATTTATCAAAGACGAGATCATTTTTTCCTATGGGGAAACCATCACAGGCATCGGCATTGTGCTGGAGGGGAATGTACACATTGTAAAAGAGGACTTCTGGGGCAATGCCAATCTGATGGCAGAATGTGTCCCGGGCGATATTTTCGGGGAAGCCTATGCGATCAATTCCACCGAACCGCTGGAAATGAATATTTTTGCTGCTTCCACCTGCCGCATTTTGTTTCTGGAGGTCTCTAAGATCCTGACGGTCTGCCCCTCCGCCTGTGCGTTTCACAACCGGCTGATCCGCAATCTTCTAACGTTAGTGTCCCGGAAAAATTTCCAGTTAAACCGCAAGTTAGAACATATGTCCAAGCGCACCACCAGAGAGAAACTGCTCTCCTACCTGTCCATGGAATCGAAAAAAGCCAATGCTTCAACCTTTACCATTCCATTCAACCGCCAGCAGCTTGCCGACTATCTCTCTGTCGACCGCTCTGCCATGTCCAATGAATTGTGCAAATTGAGAGATGCCGGCATTTTGGAATTCAACAAAAATACCTTCACGATTTTTGAGAAAAACGATTAAAAGAAACGCTATGATGCTATTTCCTGCACCATAGCGTTTTTTCAGATTCCATTCTCCTTCAGGTAATCCACCCAAATCCCATATTTTGAACCATACAGATGAATGTCGTCGAACGTCAGACTGCTCTTTAAGTTGCCTTCCTCATCGCATACGACCTCATTCATGTCAAGGTAAAAGATATTTTTTCCGTCTGCGAGTGCAGCGATCCGCTCATTCCGCTGCTCGATCCCCACATTGTTAAAAATCGGATCTTTATCACTTTTTTCTTTTGCAACCTTCATGATCCCCTGAACGAAGATTACAGCGTCCGGCTGCAGTTCCCGGAATTTTTCCACAGAATCCTCATAGGCTGTCATGAAGCCATCCAGCGTTCCCCTTCCCATCTCATTGATTCCGATCTGGAAATAGATTTTCCCGTATTTTTTTGCCTTAAGCGCTTCCTCTAATGTCACTTTTTCCCCATCCACTTCACAGAACTTTTCTGTCCAGAGGTTGTATACATTCATGCCGACGGTCGCATAAAAAGTGCTGTCATCGAGTCCGCCGTAATCATGAAGTCCCACGGTTCTCGAATCACCGATAAACACTGCGTCTGAGAAGTACCCGGCGTCCACCGGGTGAAAGCTTCTTACTTCCTCCTGCTCTGTCTCAGCCACTGCCTCCGTTTCTACCATACTCTCCGTTCCCGCTACGGCAGGTTCTGTGCTCTCAGTCGCGGATATCTGCTCCTCATCTCTTCTCAGTTCTGCCAGATGTTCCCATTTATCCCAGAGTGACTCATAGTCGCTGCTCCATGGGTAAATCCCATCGTGTATGCCCTGCATGACCAGAACAAAGTACGGTGTTTTTACCGGATCGACCGTATAACGGCTGTAAATCGTATCTTTTCCCAGAAATCCTATCGCTGACAGGATTGCCCAGCCAGCTAAAATCAGAATGGTGATTTTGCAATATCTGATTTTTTTCATTTCTGCTCCTTCCTGTTATCTAAAAATTAAAGTATAAAAATGGATTGTTTGCAGATACCGCAAGGTAGTACATGCTGAGTGCAAAGATCACCGCAATTGCCAGCGTACCGAGCATCCCCCGCTTTATTCTTCCATAAATCACCGCCGGAACCGGAGTTGCAAAAAGAACTCCCATCGCCAGCAGGCTGTCATAATCTTTCAGATATTTGATGTAATCCATGGAATTGACCATGCCGGTATGTGCATTCACAAACGGAAACATACGTGTCAGATAAATTCCAAGCTGATGAATATCCGTGATCGTAAATGCCATCCATGTCACAGGCACAAACAGCAACAGATAGACATGTCCGATCACTTTGCTTTTCTGTAAAAACGGAAGCAAAAACAATTTTTCCAGAAATAAAGCCCCGAGCAGCATGCCGCCCCAGATCAGAAAATTATATCCTGCCCCATGCCACAGTGCCGTCAGTGTCCACACAGCAAAAAGGTTGAACATCGTCCGCAGTCTGCCTTTCCGGCTTCCTCCGAGCGGAATGTATACATAATCGCGGAACCACCGTCCCAGTGTAATGTGCCAGCGGCGCCAGAACTCCGTCACCGATTTTGAGATATATGGGAAACGGAAGTTTACCGGAATCTGGAATCCCAACATTTTTCCAAGTCCGACCGCCATCATCGAATATCCCGCAAAATCAAAATACAGCTCCATGGAATATGCGACCGCACCCAGCCACGCCAACGGCGTTGAGATACTGTTAAACCCGATTGTCTGCACGTTGTTCCACAACATTCCCACCCGGTCAGCGATAATGACTTTGGATCCGAGTCCGATCACAAGAATGCGGACGCCACTCTCAAAATTCCGTGCTGTCACCGTCCTTCTTTTCAGGCAGCTGCTCACCTCGGTATAGTTTACAATCGGTCCAGCGATCAGCTGTGGAAACATCGTCAGATAGGTTCCAAGGTTAACATAAGATTTTTCTGCCGGGACAATGCCACGGTACACATCGATCACATACGCTGCGATCTGGAAGGTGTAAAAACTGATCCCAAGCGGCAGCTTTGTGGTCAGACCGCTGTATTTAAAGAAAAAGAGCATTCCGAAATCGTAGCAAAGCGCCAGAACAAGCAGTACTGCCTGTCTTCTGCCTCTTCCATCCTCCGGTGTTTTATACATGCTGCGTGCGATCACATAGTTCACCGTGACTGACGCTAACAGCAACAGGACATACTGCGCCTCTCCATAGGTGTAGAAGGCAATGCTCCCCAAAAAGAGTACTGCGTTGCGGAACTTCTTCGGTGTGATAAAATATATGATTAAAAAAGCCGGCAGAAACCGGAACAAAAATTCAAAACTGCTAAATACCATACGTAATTCTTTCTCTCATTCTCCTGCTTGTGCTGCACGATCAACGTGCTTTTCTGCAGAAACTCTACCTGTTTTTCACAAAAATAACTGTCTGTTTTCTTTTTTTATTATATGCACAGACTGTTGTTATTATAGATGAAAAAAATAAATATTACCATATGATTAATTTTAAAAATATATTAAATTTTTCCTTTTACAATATGCTGATTTTACTGGTGTTTGAGAAAAATTGTTACTATTTTGTTACTAATACATAAAAAGATTTACCAATTAAAAATAATAAATACGGACACGAAAATAGCCGGCAGATAAGCTCTACCGGCTATGGTTTTATAATGATTCAAGACCTACTTTCCATGTATTCTTTCCAACAATTCCATCCGCTGTCAATCCGTGGCTTCTCTGCCAGGTCTTGGTCGACGCTTCTGTACCTCTGCCGAAATTGCCGTCTGCTGTCGCACCAATGATGATCTGCCATACCTTAACCACATTTCCTTTACTGCCTTTTCTGATCGTAGTCATATTATAACCCTCACTTTCTGATTTTGATGTATTTGTTGCTGCCACGGCTTTATTAAATAAAGCCTGCTCTGCCGACCTACGTCTTTTAAGTCCTGCAAGCACTTTCCCGTTTGCTTTACAGTACTGTGCCATCGCTGTAGAAATCTGCGATGTTGATCTGCCTGCACAAAGCTTTTTAAGATTACCAACTCCACAATTAAACGCAAATGACACCAGAGCGTCAAACTGATTCTGGTTGAGATTTGCGGTGATTGGCACATACACGGAATTATTAACGTATCCCTCAAACTTCGTAATATCCTGCTTTAAATATGCATCTGCCTGTGCCTGCGTGATTGTCATACCTTTTTTTACTCCGGCGGTATGTCCATAACCTATGGTCCATACTCCGGCAGCACACTGATAAGCAGATAACCGACATCCCTCATACTGCTTGATCAGATTAAGACCTGCCTGTCCAATTTTTCTATTTGCCATAATTACTCCTCCTCTACTTCTGGAATTCCTGCCAAGGATGTAAGCCATGATACGATACCAGCTACAATTGCGGATGATACTACCATCTTCCAATCCACTGCTGAAATCACTGCCCCGGTACCGATTACTGCTACCGCTGTCTGCGCCATCGTCTTAATCGATCTGATTCCTGCGGCTTTCGCCCATTTCTGTGTGCTTACTGATGGTTTAAATACCGAATTTTTCAACATATTATTTTTCTCCTTCCAAATCTGCGATTCTGTGATTAATTACCTTAATTTGTTCCTCCATGACCGGGACTCGCTGCGCAAAATTATTATGTAAGCGCACCTCGCGCGTTAACTCGTCAATTTTGCAGTCTGTGACCGCCTGCGCGGTCTGAAGCTTCTGCTCTGTTTTTTTCTGCCCAGAACTGACTGTAAGCACTGTTCCAATTAAAGTCAGTCCTCCTGCCACTAAAGCAGATATAATCGATTCCAAATGACCAACCTCCCTCTTTCTTTATAAAACCATTATAAATCCGCCAAGCCTTGTATTTGTGCCATTTTGCAACGTAAAAAGCGCCGGACAATTAATCTGATAGACTAATCATTCGGCGCTATGGCACTGCTTTATTTTGTTGTTATTATTATACACCACAATTCATATAAATCAAATATTTTAAATCACAATTCTGTGATTTTAAGAAAATGTACCGATTTTATGAATTTACATTATCAAGCTATTGAATTATAATTCTAATTTTATAGACCACGAACCAGAGCAAGCCCACCTGCAATAATTGCCGTAACAATTGACTCCACAAGTAAATCCTCCTTTCATTTTTATGCCCTTTATTATGAACTGTGTCAAAAAAAGATGCCCCCTTTTCGGAGCAAAAAGCAAAATTTACTTACCGACAGCCAGCCATTGTACATAATTATCAACATAATCTGCTGCGTAGAAATCCAATGAAACTTTTCCACCGGAAATTCTTACATTTTTAAAGGCGTTAAAGTATCCATTGCCTTCATCATTCCAGCAGTTTATCTGAAGAGCGATTATCTTTGAAAAGCCAGTATTAAATGAGGTGGAACGCCACGTTTCACCATTCAAACCTGTATTGTAGTTACCAGATTTATAAGTCACTTTGTTAGCATCGTACTGGGCTTTTGTGTACAGACCATAGGAGTTTGGAGAACCAATTACATCGTTTCTTCCTTGAATCCTGCCATCATCGTATGAGTTAAAAGGGAGAACTGTATCAGCACCAGAGCTATCAACAAAGTGAAGCTTTTTATCCTTTCCGACATATGTATTTATGTTAGTTAAACTCTGGGAGACATCCTCTATCGCTTCTTTATTATTGACTATTGCTCCTGTCACGGTTCCGTCACCGATTTTTGATATATCCGCACTTCCAAGCTTCGCAATAACACCGGACGTTTTATCAACAACCCAATTCAAAGCATTGACAAGATTAGTTTTCACTTCTGTTTTTAAAGCTTCCAACGTTCCGATCTGCTTTTGTAAATTTCCGGCTGCATCCTCAGATAACTGACCTTTTATATCATCGAACCATGCAATAAAATCTGCCTGCTCCGATGCTTTAAATCCGGCAAGATCAGCTTGCACTTGCTGATATAATGTTGTTGTATCAAATTCGCTGATTGCCGATATAATGCCACATCTTGCAGTTTCATAACGTGTGTCCGTAATTCTCTGATTGGAAATAGCGGAAGAATTTTTATTTATAAATAAATCTGCTAATCCTAATTCCCAAATAGATTCTGTTCTTGTAAGCTCTGGTCTTAAAGGACTTGCTGCAGGTATGCCCTCTACAATATATAAATCACAGATTCTCTCCGAATCATTATCGTTCCATCTTAAGACTACAGTATCAATTCGATCATAATTAGAATCTGCTGCCTGAATTGCAAGCGTCCGCTGATTTTCTTCCAGTTTCAACCCTCCTGCACAAATTGCAAAACCAGGATTAACAACAACATTCATTCCACTACCTGCTTCGACCTGCAGATTGGTAGATGGGTTTGGTAAAACGCCATCCGTTAATAATTTGGCTATCAGTTTTCTGAGTGGTGCTGACGTAATCGCACGATCATACACCGGTGTTCCATCACTCTCAAATGTGACATGTGAATCAAAAGGAAATCCTATCATATTTTTTGTCCTCCTCTATCTTTTTAAAATTATTGGTGTGCCGAATTCCATTGTCATGCTCCACTGCCCGGACTTCATGACTTCATAGCAGCCAATTAATCTGGCTTGTGCAGACAAATCCATTTCCGGAATTTCTATGCTGCATAAATCTCCCAAATCAAAATCTGTTCCATATTCGTAACTACTCTCCATTGCGTCAAATTCAACATTAATAATTTTGGGATATCCAGTTAATGCATTTAGTGCTTCATTATCCATAGCAACAGCCAAATCGCTGCTTGTATACTCATTTCTATTTAATGTAGAACTATTTGATAAAAACCAATACTCATCATCGCCAGACGCAGCGTTAAAAGTAGCTCTCGAAACATACGTAGTGACATCATTATCTGTTTGCTCATTCGTATTCAGGCAAGCATTTTTATATTCTGTATCATCAATCAAAATATTTGGGTTCTTTATATTTCCGTATTTTGTCGAAAAAATAATTGGATTATTTCCATCTGCATTATTTTCCGTCCGGTCAGATCCACTCCATACTTCAAATTTCTTATTACTTTCCACGAAATCATAAAGTACTCTATAAGACATACCGGATGGTTTTAAGATGTCATAGATTTTCCATCCGAGCAGTTCTCCGTTACGATAATGCACAGAATCTTTTCCTCTTCCAAGCGATATTCCGGAAATAATATTTAGATCAGAACTTGCACTTGCTGTAGTTAACGTTTTAAAGGCATTGAAAAAAGCATATGCCACATCCTCTGCTTTTCCACTCTGGAATGACCATGAAGGGGCATTTGTCACATTTGATGCACCGTTCTGAAATATAACATGTCTGTCTAATGTTTTTTCCATGAAATACCCGCTCAACTGAATATATTTATACTGCTGTTGCCGGACGTAATTTATTTGTGTTATCTTTCCAAGTTCCGGTCTATCTTTTGTGTAAATATACCTCATTGACGAATTATACTGCTCTATCGGAATCTGTATGGAGAACGTTCCAGCTTCGTGGAATTTCCTGCTCCATTGTAAATTTGTTGACCGTATTAATGACACTATCTGATAATTTTTATCTAGTGCGATCGTATTAAATCCTTTCATGATTTCTCCTAAATTGCCCCATAAAGTTTATTATAATAAATCGAAACATTCATAAGATTGCTTCCAGTGTCTGCATCAAAAGAAACTTCCGAACTACCAACTGGAAGCTGCATATCATCAAATGCAGATGTTCTATCGCAGTGTCCTATAAAATTAACACCATTCTTTTTTACCGTTGGTGGATTCTGTGTGAAATCAATAATAATAACATCATTTGCTTTCATATTATCCAGAACCCTGACATAATTATCATTAATAATGATTTTAGGATTCACGACATCTCCGTTTGCTGATATTACTGCTTTGCAATAGGTATCTACATCTCCATCATTGTCGAGCAACACTTTTTTAGCAAAATTGAATTTGCCACCAGTGATTCCCTTTGGCGTGCCACTTGTTATACTGCACAAATATGGAAATCCACACATTCCGACAACAGAAGCAATGTTTTTGCCAAAATTATCATAACTTTTAAAAAATGGGTTTGGACTTAACAATGTAATGTTCATTTCCATCACCCGGTTTACATTTTGAGCCGGAATGCTAAATTTATAAATTTTACCTTTCACCCATCTAGTGATGCCCATGTACGTTATATACATTTTGTAATCGAATTTCGGGTTAAAAAATGATATTGCACTCTTCCTCAAAACATCATTCAGATATGGATTTCGTGAAATAGCAGTCACAGTCCTATCTTTCGGAGCAATTCTGTCAGAGACAATGATCCCGCCATCTCCCACGGCATTATCTACCGTGGTGATGTCGTTTTCATATGAACCAAATCCATCTAAACCTTTTGATGGAATTTTCCAATTTGTTCCATCTATTAAAAATTCTCTCTCATCACTTCTCACGAAGCGAATACACACTTTAGTATCCATACGCGCCCCTCATTAATCCCTGTTTACTTTCAACTCTTACTGCTCTTGCAAGTTCGTCTGGTGTTGAAATCTGCTGATTAACATTAATTGTCTGATTGAAGCTTCCTAATCCAGTACTAGTACCATTACCAGATATTCCAGCACTTACCGTTGAAATGCTAGCATTAATGTTCTTTGTAATACCGTCTGTGCTCATAAGATCCTGTATACCATCATCAAAACCAGCAACACACATCTCACCCAGATATTTAAACTTACGCGATGGTGAATGGATTCCAAGGGCATCTTTTGCAGCATTAAACAGATTTGTCGCAAGATTTTTTACATTTCCGGTCAACCAATCCCAGCCCGCTTGTATTCCGCTCCAAATTCCATCAATAATATTCTTACCGATACTTCCCCAATCCATCTCTTTAAAATTGTTTACAAGGCTAGTAAACAATTTCGGTACGGCTGCCAACAATTTTGCTGTGTTTGAAATCATAAATTCCGCCAATTTTACAAGGATATGAACAGCAGCCTTTAATAACTGCGGTGCATTTGAAATTAATGCCGATACCAACCGTGCAATGATAATTGGTGCAGCCTCTAACAATTTTGGAAGTGCATTTAAAATTCCATCCACCAACGAAACCAGCAAATTAATACCAGCCGTGATTATATTTGTCAGTGTACCAGGTTCTGTTATTGCCATTGCTAATGATATCACAGCATCAACCCCAGAAGATAATAAATCTGGCAGTTTTTCTGCTATACCATTCACAAGATTAAGCAATATCTCACTACCACTACTGAATACAGAATCCGCATTATCGGTGATTCCTGATATTAATGTTGTGATTATGTTATAAGCAGCCTCTCCAAGCATTGGAAGCAGTGATAAAATTCCATCTGAAAGCGTATTAAGAATTTCTGCCCCACCACTCAAAAGTTCCGGTAAATTTTCGTTCAAGCCAGTTACAATAGATGAAATCATGTTTACACCAGACTGTATTAAATCTGGCAGAACATCATTCGACAATTCTGGGATTCGATCAATAATAATCGGAACTAATTCCTCAACCAGATTTCCGACACCATCCAGAGCGATTTCTACTCGTGGTAATATATTTTCTGCTACAGTTCCAACAGAATTAACAAAATCTTCTACAAGTTGGTCGAAATTCTGATTGTCATCAGCAACACCGATAAGCAAATTCTGCCATGATGCTTTCATGGCTCCGACACTACCTTGAATTGTCGTGCTTGCTTCTTTCGCAGTCGTACCTGTGATACCTAATTCATCCTGAATCACATGGATTGCTGAATATACATCACTCAAGCTGTCCAGATCATACTCAACGCCTGATAAGGCTGTTGCATCTGCAAGAAGTCGTTCCATCTCTGACTTCGTACCACCGTATCCCAGCTTCAAGTTGTCCAGCATCGTGTAATTCTGTTTTGCAAATCCTTGATAAGCATTCTGGATGGATTCCATTGACGTTCCCATCTTATTTGCATTATCTGCCATATCAATAACGGCTTGATCTGCAATTTGAGCCGCTTCTAGTTCACTAGATGTACTCTGTTTTAAAGATGCGGCAAACCCGGAAACTGTTTCCATGTACTCATTAGCAGACAGACCGGCTGTTTTATATGCCTTGGAAGCGTTATCCATGACCTCGTTTTGTGCGATCATAAGTTTTCCATATTCTTCTCGCACTTCATTTACACTTTTTCCAACGCTATCGGCATAATCCCATACGCTCTGGCCGCCAGCTCCAAATAAAGTCTCGACACCGCCTACAAGCTGTTCATAATCTGCATAGGCACTGACCGCTGCCGTTCCGATTGCAGCAATCCCTCCGGCTGCCGCCGTAACTCCGGCAGTTATTCCGGCAGTAATTGTTTTCATGCCATTGACTGTTATGCCCCCCAGTGCACTGACGCCCTTTTTAAATCCATCTGTTAATAATTTTGTATCAAAAACTAAAGATCCATCAGACCTTCACTGGTTCACCTCGCATTCCTAGTTGAAAAGATTGCTGAATTTTTCATCTTCTTCCAACTCAGTTTCTGTTTTCCTATCAATTTCCCATGCTCTACGCATTTCAGAATATATATCTCTATCTTTATCCTGATTCTTCTCATAACAGCGATACCCCATGACTTCACGAAGTCTCGTGCTGTCGTTAAGTCCTCGCATCAAAGCCAAAAACTTATGCCAGTGTAATTCGTCCACTTCAAATAAATCAATGCCGTATTGTCCTAAAACTGCACTGTATATGAGATCACTATCAAGCTCATAATCCAATGTGATTATGTTTCGATGATAAATATCTCTTGGTAATGGTGTTTCCGGTCTTGAAAAAATAAATAATTCATTCAAATTACAATGTGCCGGCATTTCATTTTTAAATAAATACGAAACATCGATATTTTCTCCACGCTTAAGCTTTGTAACTTCGATTTCAAATCGCATCCAGACACGATAATCTGTATATATAGAAAAATCACTACCGCCCACTCTGACGGTGTTTGGTAGTGATTTTCTTGTTAGATCAAGCATTGGCTGCACCCGGAAGATTAGCCATTGCTGTTGCGCTGTTTACCAGATTATTAATTTTATCAATCTGCGCCGAGTTCAACGTTGCTCTCATTTTCTCCATCTTATAATCGTTTAAAGGTTTATTATAAGCATCATTGATTTTCAGCACTCCGATGGATAAATCTGACAGATCGATTTCATCCAGATTGTCCGATCCTAAAATTTCTTTTGCATTCGCCTCACCAAGAATATCTTTTACAAATTCATGTAATTTTTCAAATTTCTGTCTTGCCTTAATATTAAGATTGTCCACCTTCAAAACATCATCCAGCTTATTCATAACTGAAACTGTCTTTTTCGGTAAATCATAACTTCTGTTGTTAATAATTACTGTGTAATCCATAAATCCTCCTAAGTCGCACTATCTGCGGTATATGTAGGTACTCCATCACTAACCGTAACAGTACCTCGATCAATGTGGTTAATTGAAAAACTAAAATAAATCTTCTCTGCAACGGAATCAAAATGATCCAGTGTTAAAGTTGCTTTTGTTTTCCATGCCTTAAATTTAGGCGTTCCCTCTGATCCAATATTTCCATCAAATACAATCAGTAGATCTTTCTTTACATCTTCGCCTGTAGGCAAATTGAAAAACATATCATACAGATAATCAAATGCCGCATCTCCCTTGTTTGCCTGTAACTCCTGCGCAAGTGATGGTTTGTAGTATTTAATATCTGTTGTTGGGATTTCATCCTCAATAAAATCGTTATCCTCGGTCTGTGCGTTCAAAACCAAGTCAAATACTGTGGATTTTCCAATTCTCGCCCACGAAGGTGTTAATGCCGATGTCTCGGCGGTGTTCAAAAATGGAATAGTTCTATGTTTTTTTAATCTTGTTAATCCTGACCTTATGATACCTCTCTTTCTCGTAAATAAGTGATGGACAATGACATCTGATATAATGTATCTTTGTCGCTTGCTTCCATCGGATATGGATTCCCGGTAATGGAAAATCCAGTCACCGTTCTATTTTTATCAAGTGCTGGAAATGCATATGTGTAAGCGAAATCATCTGCCCAATATGTCAAATCTTCTAACCATTCATCAGATTCTTTCCTCTCTGATCTTGATCCGGTTGACTGGCGTGCGATAAAATTATAATATTCTGTAATCTCGCAACTTCCGTCTGTCATTTCCTTTAAGTCTCTTGATGGTGATTTAAAAAGACCATACTGATCGGAGCCATCTGCTACATGGTTCATATCAATTGATAAACCATCATAATTGCTAAGCATTTTTACAATATATTGTGAAATAGTCATATCAACCTCCACTTGCAATTTTCTTTGCACCAGAAAGAATTTTTTCTTTATACTGCTGCTTCATGCGTTCGAACCAATAGTTTCCGCGCTCTGGTGCTTCATGGAATTTCGCTGGCATATAATACCATCGCCTTGCATAAGGTGTGCGGTACTTTATCTGTCCACTTCCAATTACAGTATTTAAATGACCGGATTCAATCAGAATATTCTCCCTCTTTGGTACTTTGGGTTCGCATAGCCGAAGACATTCTGAATCAATAAACTGTTGAACTTTTCCATTATCTTCAAGTCCTCGTTTTTTTATCACCGCAGGAATATCACAGATAAATTGAAACATATTAGGCATTATGCCACCACCACCTTAATGTTTTTACAAAAATCTCGATTGGAATTATCGTTTACTGACTGTATCATTCCTGATTTTGGATATCTCTTCATCAAATCAGAAATCCTTTGCCCTTTGACATCCTCTACAACGTCCTCAACTTCTCCATATACAAGGCAATCCTCTTCATTATAAGAATTAAGTGATAAACCATTGTAAGTTCCAACTTGAAACGTCACAGACGCATACCGTGCAATGCTGATTTTACCATTTTCATTTTTCTTTTCGGTTTTATCAGACCACTGTACGCCTTTTACAACTGTTCTTTTCCATTCTGAATCAGAAATTTTATTGTAAATCGTAACTGTATCTGTAAATAATGCCATTAATATGCACCTACCAATCCTGTACCGCTTAACCATGATCTGATTGAACTCTGCAATTCACTTCTAAGCTGTTCCTCTGTCTGAACAACATAACTTTCAGAGTACCCATCATTACTGACCGATGAAATTCCTTTACCCTTGCCAGATTGTGCATCCGTTGACATTTTATCCATGACATTACAAATACAATCCTTTAATTGCTCATATCCAAACGTTTCCGTTGTTATATTCGCCCACCGGATCCAGCCAATCACACGCTGTACTTCTTTTTCTGCAAGCTGTTCTGTATGCAAAAAATCATTTTCCTTTACTTTAGAATGAAGGGAGCTGTAATACTCCCAATCAACAAACTGCGACATTTACAACTCCCTCCTTTTTCTTAGGCTGTAACCGTAGATTTATGCAGATAAATACCTGCACGCTTATTCTTATAAGCATCCGCAATGGCAACTTGACGATAACCATATTTGTATGCGTCCGCATCCTGATTCTGCTCCGGCGAAATAATCTTACTGTTTACTCTCTTTGCAAACTGAATAGCAGCACTCTTTTCGACAACCATAAAGTTGATGTTATTAGCACCGGTTGCCCTGGTGTAGCCACCTTTTTCCTCACTAGATCCACCACTAAGCTGTTTAATGCCTGTGTAAAATCTGTTCTGTGGCATCTCTACGATCTGGCTGAACTTCTTAAGTACCTCTTTGGACTTTGTAGTATCCAGATCATCCACAAGCCCTTTTAATCCGGTTTCAATAAACAACACACGATTTGCCTCTGGCACTTCATCATTGTTCATCTTAGTTGTTGCGGCTCTTAACGCCTTTACAACATCCGCACCTGTTGCAAGATCAGCAGCTTCTACAGTGCTGATATCAGTTAAAGACGCATACTTTGAGATTCTGAATGCATCAAGTTCAGGAATGACTTTTGTTCTGACAAACTCGCTGGAGAGCTTACCGAAAACCATACCCATAGTTTCGATATCATCCATTGCATCAACGGTGAACATACGGCCACGATCGAAATTACATTTCACAGTTTCAAAATTAAAATCAACGCTGCCGTTCACGTAGCCGGAACTTCTACTGTAATTTGCAAGTCCGTCCATATCGATCATCGGTATAACAAGCTCATTTGCATTCGCTCCCTGTCTGACTAATTCATTTGCTCCGTCAAGTACATTGGTCTTTGCTTCTAACTTGTAGATCTCATCAAGCATCGCAATGTACTGTTTAAATAATTCAATTGCATTTGCCATAAATTATCCATCCTCCTATTTTCCTACTGGTGGCAATCCCATGATTGAGCGCATTGCATCCGTTGCGCCTGTCTGGTTGCCTGCTTTTGTTACTGATCCAATTGGATTGCCATAACCGACAACTTCCGGATCAGCAGTTCCAAATAACATCTTGCTATCTTCCGCTTCCGATAAACCTTTTAAAGCTGCCGTAATATCCTCTTTCTGATTCTTTGATGCTTTCAAAGTATCCACATCAAGAAGAGCTGTGATTGCCTTGGCATTTTTACCATGCGCAGAAGTAATACTTTCTTTCAAAAGATCGTTGAAATCACGATCAGCAATTTTATCTTTCAATTCCTGATCCTTGTTTGCCAAATCTGTTTTTAAAGTTGCAATTGTACTATTCAACTCTTCCACATTCACATCCTTGAACTTATCAAGGCTCTCAGTTAAGGTCGTCACCTTTCCTTCTGCGGTTTTTAACTTCTCTGCCTGTGTGTCGTAGTCAGACACGGTTTTGTAGTTCTCAAGTACAGTTTTTTCAAAGTCCTTTTTCTTGTCCTCTGGCACTTCAAGACCATACTCTTTCATGATTTCAAAAATGTTTTTCATAATATCCTCCTAAAATGATTTAATTAATCGCACTTTCTGCGATATGGGTAATTGCGGACAGTGGATTTGAACCACCACTACTGGCTAAGGAAACCAGTATGCTGCCATTACATCAATCCGCGGCATTAAAAAGAGCCAATCAATCAAGTCCTAATTTAAGACTTGACTAATCGGCTCTAATCATCGGCACTATCGTTATTAAACTTTCTCGTTTGCAGTGCTTGCATTTGCACGGCAAATTTTTAACCTCGGTATCTTTATTGATTGCCAAAAGGTGGCTTCCACACTTTGGACAAGGATACCAGATAAATCTACTAGGATTCAATATATCACCCCTAGAGATATTATATAACACTTTTTGCATGTTAGCAACTTGATTTGTTGTTTTTATTGCGAATAGTGCTAATTATATTGGAACAACTTTTGCATTTTCCCACATATCAAAATCTTTCTCATCTATAGTATTAAACAGATATGGTTCATCTCCATTTTTCGGAATGCACACCTTGGATGTTCCATAGCATGCATTCTTACATTTACCGGCAAATAACCAACTTTCGTTATTTTCCCTGGTTTCTCTGATGCCTGCATAATCATTTTCTAAAAAGAATTTATTTGCAGTTTTATATGCTGTTTTCATATCTACCATGCAATCACTCCTTTTCACAAGCATTTACACCTCTTTGAGAGATAATGGCATTATCAATTCTAAAAAACAAAGTATTATCATATTCTTGCCTTGTGGCTTCATTTTTATTATAATATTTGCCTACCTGAACGTCAAGAAATTGAACATTTCCGTCATTGTTTTCTGCAATTATTGCATGTCCATCTCCTGTATTAGCGTTTTTCAAACACACACATGCCCTTGAACCATTTCCCCATTCTTGCATTTTCTTTTCTACTTTATCAAACGCAAGCTCATTAATTTCAAAGGATTCCACATTTTCCCATGCTAAAACAGGATTTTTACGAAGCACAGAATTAGACATGCCAGCAATTACCTTATATCCTCTGCATCGCATTTCATAAGCAATTGTTGAATTAACACAATTTGTCCTATATTTGATTTCTTGTTTGTCATACATCTTTGGTCTCGCTACAAACTTAGGATTAGTGCCTAATAGAGTTTCTTTATCAATATACTGTGTTTTTTCCCACGTTTTCGGTATCGATGCTGTATAACCTTTATATTGCTCCTCAATCCACTTAATTGTCTTTGTTTTCCTCAAATCAGATGTTCCGCTCTCTACTCTAAGTCGGTTATCACGCTCTTTCAATCCGGCAGCCTTTGAAAAGCTTTTATAATCTGCCATCTGTCCACGCAATTTATTCTGCAAATCCTGTGCATCGCCGCCAATACTTTTTATTGCTTCAATTTCTCTCTTGGTCGCTCTGATCTGCCGCTCCATCTGACGCTGTTTCTGCGTGGATTCATAATAAGTATAGGTCTTTCCACCGATTGTCCTTGGATCAGGTTCTTTTATATCCTCTGGGATTATAGATGCACCTTCCCAATATGGATAAAAATCATGCGTACAGTTTGCTCCCTTTAATCCTGTGACAGTTCCATACCCTGTTTCTTTGACAAAATCCGGATATGTCTTACTTTTACCTGAATAGGAAAACACTTTATTCTGCCATACTGCATGATCCGGTCTGCTACCCATGTGCTGAGTTGTGATTACAAGGTCATGGTTGGAATTTTTCAGGTTTTCCTCTGTGATTTTTCCAGATAACTGTGACATTCCAGTTCTGACAACCATTCTGGCAGCAACGTCAAGTTGGTACGATCTCCCACTTTCATAGTCAATGCTTCTCAATCCGCTCTGTGCCAAACGATGTACACAATCCTTGACTGCCTGGTCAAAAGAAAATGCTCCGGTAGATACCTTAATCAGTGCGAGATCCATCTCTCGCTGATACATATCCATTACGCCAGTTGTGCCAAGTGCTGTATTCTTAAATCCCATTGTTTTTGTCAGATTCCTAAGTGCTCCAGATGTCTGCAAAGAAGATGCCTTTACAAATTTGCTTAAGCTGTTTGGCTTTGTCAGATCTTCCCCCTGTTGTTCCCACATAGAAAGATCATTATTCCATGCCATATCACCGGCTTCTGCTGTCAAAGTTTCTCCAGCTTCCTTTGCAGATTCTACGGTATTATTAATAATCTGCTGCACCTCTCGCTTATATGCCATTGTGTTTTCTGCAACCGCCATCTGATAATCTTTATCAGCACGAAGCATTTTTATGACTTCTACACGGATTTTATCCGCAGAAAATCCATTTTCTACCATTGATTTTGCCATAAGTTCCGCTGTTTCAGTATATCGTCCGGTTTTCTGCACTCTCCGGGCAATATCAGCTATGACCTCATCCTCTAAATCTTGGTAAAGTCCAATTATGTATTTATCTGATAAAACATCTATCTGCTGTTCTGATAATGCCCTTTAAATACCCCCTAATCATCAACATCGTCAATTGGTTCGTCTGTATATTGCATATATTTCTTAGCTTCATCCTCTGGAATATTATATTTTTCCATCATATACCAAACCTTTAAAATTGGCACTTCCGGGAACGATAATGCATCCGCTCTCATCGCTTCGAGTTTCGCCTGTTTATCCTCTACATATGAATCATCAAATTCGATAGATAATGATTCATCCAGATTGTAATTTGTTCCAGAAAACTGATTTGAAAACCACATTGCCGCATGAATGATATCCTCGATATAATCGGTCGCTTGTTTTCTCTGCTTATTCAGTTCCTGCATAGCGTCTTGCTTTGTGCCGATGTACTCTGTTGCGGTCTTAATCTGACCATTTTCAAAAGTATATTTCTTACTGCCATACCCAAACTCCATAGACAGTAACGACAGAACCAGCTCAAATGCTTTTGTAATCTGATCCACTCTAATCTCTGGGTTATACTCCTTGATGATAGAATCTTGCTCTGGTAATCTCTCTCCTAATAAAACAAATAAATCTTTCTGCTGCGATGTAAGTTCCGCTTCACCATTTTTATTTATCTTTAAACATGAAAGCATCTCGTTAATAAATACTATTTTCTCGCCTTTGTCAAGATCACCATACAAGATGCTATAGCAAAGATCTACCGCCTTAAATAGTGGAATCGAATTATAAATCTTTGGTAAACCATAACCTTCCATATTCTCAATATTATTTACTTCTGCATTTATCATCACAGAAAATGGTTTAATTTCTCCCAGCTGCAAACTGAATGATTCTGAATCCAATCTTCCACCAGATTCATCAAAGACAATTGTATCTGCTTTATATAAAAATTTCACTCCAACTTTATTTTTCGTGAAAATGACAAGGGTTGTTCTTTCCTTGCCTTTAACGGTATTTGTCGCAGAAAAAGCGCATTCCGTCACAAGTTTATTTTCAACGGTCAATGGTATGATACAATCGGCATCACAATAATTTATCAGAATATTTCCACCTTTAGCCATGACAGCATTGCCATCTTTTATATATTCTGATTTATTTAAATAAAGATAAGCACCTACCGTTCCAGTAGCAGACGTTTTCTCCAACTGTTCGCGATAACGTACATCGAAATTGTTGTTTTTCAAAAACTCATTTATAAACTGTTGGGCTGTTTCTTCTTTTTCAGGCGATACAGATATGATTTCACATAAATTTGCATCATCCGCACAACATCTTTTTGCAAAATTCATCCTTGATAACTCAAATTTTTTTTTATTAAGATTTACCCGCTTATGAAAATCATCAATTAACTGATTAGAATACCAATTGTAACACTCGTCGATTATTCCGAGCGCATTACTGTTCACGTTATATCCAAGCGTATTTAAATAAGCATTTACACATTCTTTCCTTACAACATCCTCCTATCTGTCCAGATCAACATATTCAATAAAATCCAAAATTGTATAGTTCTCCGCATCCCACCAGTCATTACAGTTTCCGATGTTCTTGTCCTCTGGTATGTCTGGGTGATCCGGATCCCATTTCAGCTTTCCAATCGCACTTCGCAGCTTCTCACACTTCTGATTGATTTTCCACCTTCCGGTATTCATCAGCATGTCATACGTCCGTGGTCTGTCTGACACTTCATTTTTACGGCAACCTTTAATATTCCGGTATGGCAATCCTGCTTTTCTTGCGGCACTTCGCAAGCTGTTTATCATCGTTGTGCTCGCGCTGTCTGGAAATACCCAGTCAATAAATCCGTACTTTTCCTGGCAGTATTTGAAAAACTCTATAAACTTACTGCATATCGCTTCCGCATCAATGTCTGGTGACAGTTCCAGATTCGTTTCCTCTGCCGTCCTCAGATCATGATATCCGTGGAAGTAAAGCTTCAGCACAAAGGTTGTCATGGATCCGTTTCCACCGAAGTCTATACCCATCGTAATTTTTGATGGACGGTGTAATAGTTTGCCCTTTATATCACGTTCAAACAGTGGATCTGTATCCTCATCATACAGATATGGTTCATTGTTCTCTGCAAACTTCCGGAAAATGATTCCTTCTGCAACTGCTCGTTCGCCTTTAATGTCACGTCTATACCACACAGTGCCTTTCTGATAGGTGCTAAGAACTTTTCTGATCTGCTCATCCGTCATGCTCATATTGTCCACCAGAGTAAAATGTCCGTAATTATATCCATAGTTTGGATTCTTATCTTGCTGCTCTTCATGGAATTTTAAAATTTCGGTGTAATACCAATGTTCTTCCTCTTTCGGGTTTAGATCATGAAATATCTTACGGTCGGAACTGGAAAGCGTTCGGTCAAAGACTTCTTTCAAAAACTTCGGGTGACATTCGTTCGCTTCTGTCACATATGCCATTCCGTAGGTGTTACCCTTGATAAGCTTCTCATCTCCATCCTTACCGCCACCAGACACAAGCACAACCTTTTTCCCGGTTTTGGTCTGCACATAAACACAATCTCGGTCTTTATATTTACCCTCTTGGCATCTGCCCTCAAAATAATTGAGTAGTCCGTATCCGTCACAGTCCAGAATATTAAGCTTTGCTGTTGCGTTCGATACTCCGGCAACCAGATGGATTTTATTTTTATGGGTTTCAAGTAATGAACAGAATATCAACGTTGCAAGTACGTTCTTCCCTCCACGTTTACCGCCCTCCGCCACATTGAACCAACTATACATACACCTCTGCATATACTCATACTGCCTCTGGCTTAATGGTGCCGGTTTATTCATCCGCATCACCTTCTTCCAGATCAGCTATACTCCGGTTCGCTACCGGGTGCTGCAAGATGTCCGCTATCGTCTGCATATTCTGTAAAATCTTCTCTCCAGAATTATCGCTGACTTCGGCACGCTTTTTATCAAATTCTGCTTTATATTTATCATCTGGATGTACGAGGAAATACTTCGACAGCCAGTCAATAGCCTTTTGCTTATCTGCCAGTTTCACCGAAACTCCATCTTTTCCACGCTTAACTTCTTGGATGAGCTGTGTATCCGTGTTTTTAGATTCTTTCAGATCAACCACACTAACCATATATGTTTCGTCTGTCTCTATATCAGTTACTTCTTTCTGCCCGAACGAGACATAATTTCCAATATCTGCAAAAGCAATACGCATCTGCAATTCCACAATATCATCTGCACCGGCTACTATCTGCTGACGCTTGATTTCTTTTAAGCGTTCAATTTCTGCTCGAACCTTATCATTTGTTAGCAGTCGTGAACCGTTTGCAATCGCCGATTCATAACTACATCCATATGCTTTCTGGTAACTCTGTGCCGCATTAAATGTCCTACTGTAATATATACAAAACATCTGCTGTTCCGGCGTCAGATCATCATTCTGTAATGTTGCTTTCGTGCCATCATCTATAGGTGCTTCCTTCTTTGGTGCACCCTTGCTTTTTTGTGTGCACACCTTTTCTTCTTTGTGTGCACCCTCTCCTCTACTCCATGCATACCGTTTTTTCCAACTCTTGACAGTGTTGATAGTGGTTCCGTACTTCTCCGCTATATCCTTATATTTCATTCCTGCCATATAATCCTGTTCTGCTTTCTCGTAATTCTCCACTATCTCACTTCCTCTCTCTGAAATAAAAAAGAGCCTAACGTACAAGACACTTAAGTCTCATACATTCGGCTCTACGGCGCTAACTTATATACATATCATAGTAAAATTAAGGTTACATCATAAGTGCTTTTTCGAGTACCATCGCATATATAACCTGCTCATTTTGAAACTCTTCTTCATATTTTATATATACATCATTTTCCAATGTTACTTCTGGATTTCTTAAATAAAAATCACTATTTAATCGTTCTGAATCTTCTAACACATAATTCATAAAGTCACTCATATCACCCAAATCAAAATATTTACTATTAAACTTTTCTTTCCACTCCTCTAGTCCAATACAATTGTTGGCAAAATATTCTCCATTTTTACTAGTCCATTCTCCAACACTGTTTTTCAGTACACAATTATCTTTTAACACAATGTTTGGAATACTCAGTATAACAAGCTTAATATCATCCGGTATCTCCTTTTTATTGTCTTTAACCAATCTAATAAGCTGGCTTAAATCATAAGCTGTTGCCTTTCTCTCCTTAAGTTTTATCAAAATCTCTGCAAATTTTACTTGTACTTTTAATTCTAACATGATACATACCTCCTTTTCCTTGATTTTACCGCACATTCTTGTTAAAATCAATTACGAACACTTAAAAATACACTATTTTACCGCCCAATCATCATTCTTTTTATCAGTTAAAGTTCAGATTCTATGGTATCCAGTAATCTCCATCTAATGCATTTTTAATTCCGCCTCCTAAACAAGAAAAGAAAACGCCCTCTTCGTCACAATCGTTTTGCCAAAGTCTTGCACCTAAATCATTCAGAATTTCACTTGCTTTTTTTAATATTTCCTTTTCTTCCTCTGAAAAATCAATTTCTACATCATTACTCTTATAAAAGTTAGCCATCTTTTTTCTACCTCCGTTTTAATTTGTTAAAGTTCAGTTTAAGTGACAAATAACATATCCGTTACTATAAATATCATCAATGATATATGAACTGAAAGGTGCGTATCGAAATGAATGTCCTGACATGTATGGGGAATAATGACTATTCATATCTATGCCATATACCGACATTCCTTTTACTGGTGGTTCGAGAAACCATAACACAGTAGAATCAGTCGTTCCACTTTTTCCATGACATTCATATAGCATGTGCATCTTTGGTTCAGTATCCTTATTGGGATATATACATAGTCGTTTCAATTTTTTCATATCAAACCTCATCCATTTCTAATTGTCTTCGTACTCATCCATCTCTTTATCAAAAATGGCTACTTCCACTTCTTTTCCAGTGAATGCTCTTTGATGTAAATGCGTTCCGCATCGTTCACAGAAAAACGTTCTTTCTTCATATCCTCTCGGAATATGTTTTCCGCACACCGGGCAATCACAACTATTTAAGTAAGCATTATTTTTAATTGTCTCCTTTATGTCTCCCATGTATTTCTCCTCTAAATTCTAAGTTTAATCAATTCTCTCAAAATACTCTTCCAATGTTTTATAGGTAATATCAATATAACCGAAGTCATCATCACCGTTTTCCAAGTAAAGGCGTATATCAGATTCGCCAACATATCCATCTGTATACTCATACACGCTACCCTCATGAATTGTCGCATATTCATCTGTAGGGCATTCATTTTCATCGTATTTTGGTAAATAAAACTCTTTAATACATTTATATTTTTGCATACGGCACCTCCACAAAATTCTAAGTTTATTTTTTCAATTCATTAACCCTATGTACAGTAACTTCAATGTAATTAACAAGTTCCCTTGCCAACATCCCATACTTTAAATACACTTCTTCAGCAGACTTTGCACCGTCATTTGCAATTAAAAGCATTGTCTTGTGAGCAATAGCACCAATATCAGAAATCAATCTGTTTTCTGTTCCTTCCATTTTTGTTATAGATACCTGTCCGTCTTTTGTTTCAACACTTAACATTTTTTACCTCCACTAAATTCTAATTTAACTGACTAAACATTTTCTTATTTCTTCGGTCAGTTCTGTTTCCTTTCCGTACAGGTTTTCAATTTCCTCTGCTGCACGCTCTAACAAGTCTTTGATTTTGTCTGGTATTTCTTCCATGTTTTTCTCCTTTTTAATTCAACTTCGTGTTAAGCAAATCTAAGTTGACCGGTCTGATCTGCTTCAATCTGCATATTCGGCATCCGTTCAGCAACGCACAATTCCGGTAAATTTGCTCTGACCAATGCAGCCGGAATCGGCGGACACACTGCATTACCGCATCTTCTGACCTGTTCACTTCTCGGATACGTCTTTCCGGTGTAGTCATGATCAATTATGTAGTCATCTGGGAATCCCTGGCAGCCATACAGCTCTCTTGGCTCTAACATCCGCAGTCCGATATCTACAATCTGATAATCTACACCATCGATCGTCACCAATCCAAATCTATCCTTGGTTGTAACTGTATCAAGTGGCTTTTCGATGTCTTGCCCTGTGGCATCTCCATAATATTTGATTAGAAACGCTCTAACCTCTCCAAAGTGTCCGTCACCAGCTGTGATCGTTGGTAATGGCTGTCTGATATCTTTTCCGTCACAATGATTGTTCATCTGGATCAGATTCGCAGTAACAACGCTGTTATGATCCCATGCGGTCACTGTCGGAAGCGGATTTTCTACTGTTTCCCCAGCACCTTTATATCCTCCGTCATAGTACTTATGCAGGAATGATGTGACCAGTCCATATCTATTTGAGCTGTCAACTGTCATGATCGGATCTTCTATAGTCTGTCCTCTTACTCCATCTTTTGAAGTTTCAGAATGGTACTGAATCAATGTAGGACTGATAAGACAATGCTCATTTTTGCTCACAATCGTTGTAAGGGGTTCCCGTACATCCTTACTCCGATCCTTTGTGAACCCGGTCTGCCCGATCTGTACCATATATGGCTCAACTAACAAGTGGCTGCCAACTGTCGTAAGAGTCCCTATTGGCTTCTGAACGTCCTGCGCCTCATTATTGTATTTGCACTGTACCATGTATGGCTCCACAATCCCGTAACCATGCTTTCCGGTGATTGTAGGCATCGGCTCTCGGATGTCGTTCGGTCTGCGTTCGCCACCGTGGTTGCACTGGATAATAAATGGTTCCGGGTTCTCAAGCACAAACTTTTTCAGTCCTCTTGCAATCCTGTCCATCGTCTTTTGTGCCAGTGGTCTTACTGCCCGGATTCCATACTTTTCTTTGATTTCCTCGGATGTATCAAAAATGCTCGGACACGGTCGGCTGAAATCAATCTGCGTGTATGCTCCAACGTAAGGTTTTAGCAGTCCGGCTTTTACCGCTTCGCTGTCTGCCGGTCCGTGTGTCGGCTCCGGCCATACAATCGGCTTGCCATCGCACCTTGCGATCATGAAAAATCTCTTACGCATGGTTGGCGCCCCATAATCTGCCGCTACCAACTCCTTGAACTGTACCTCATATCCTAGATCTGTAAGCTGCTGAACAAATTTCTCAAATGTTTTTCCCTGTTTTGCTTTTATAGGATGGTGTCCTCTGTTCAACGGTCCCCATGTTTTAAACTCTTCCACATTTTCAAGCATGATGACTCTCGGTCGGACAAGTCCCGCCCACCTGCAGGCTACCCATGCAAGACCACGAATGTTTTTATCCTTTGGTTTCCCGCCTTTCGCCTTGCTAAAATGTTTGCAGTCCGGCGAGAACCAGGCAAGTCCAACCGGATGCCAATTGCAAGCCTTTACAGGATCAACCGCCCACACGTTTTCACAGTAATGCTTGGTGTTCGGGTGGTTCGCCTTGTGCATCTTAATGGCTTCTGGATCATGGTTGATGGCAATATCAACACTGTATCCGGTTGCAAGTTCTATTCCGGTGGAAGCACCGCCACCGCCGGCGAAGTTGTCAACTATCAATTCTCCGTGTATCATTTTCTTCAAAAGGAACCCGGCGCGCCTTTTATCCGGATAGGTTCCGGCTCCTTTCTACATAAAATCTTCTAACCTCATTTGTCCTTTACAATTGCCACCGATCGTGGATGGATCCCAGCCAACTCCAATGTAGTCCAGAACCTTCGCCCATCCGTAGTCGTTCCCGTCAGCATCCTTGCACATGTGGAACATCAGATAATCCCACTCTTTCGGATTACTCTCATACAACAGATCAAACCGATGTGGTCTCTTTTCCATGTGAATCCCAAACCCACACATGCTGCATCCGGTACGTTGTGCCTTGGTTGTGTAGAGCGTCCCATCTGGCTTTTTCTCAATCGTTCCGTAGATCTCCGGGATAATGCTGTCTGGCATTTCAAAACTTTTAAGTAATCTTCCTTCTCTCAGAAGTTTCTCGTGATATTTTTCTTTCAGTCGGGCTTTCCACAATTCATCCATTTCCAGGGCAAGTTTTAAAATATCCTGTCTATGAAAGATTGCGAATGGTGCTGATCTGATCGTGGATGCTCCAAAATAATTACATCCGTTCATCCGCAAGCTCTTGGCACGCCTGCCACCTTCGGATGCCATCAGTCCCAGATACGGCACACTGTTATGCTCTTTTCCCCAGTCATCACAGTTTTTCTCTTTAAGGTAATAACAACACTTGGACGATACGAGAAAATCTGGCTTCTGATAATCACACCCTTCATTTTCGTTTTCATATCCACCGAACAGCTTTAACCATCTCTGTTTTAGCTGCATTTTAGAGTTTTTCTGCCATCCGCCATATTCTCCAGTCTCCCCAGTAATAATCGCATGGCGGACAGTTTTATTTTTCTCTGACGGATTTTGTAACAATTCTATCTTGGCAGCCACTTCCTTTGAAATGACCGGAAATCCAAATTCCTGTATGACCTTTGGTTTCGTCCAATAAGTACCATCATCCCTTTTCAGCGGTGGCACATTGATAATTCCAAGAGCTTTATGTACTCTCTGTATACTCTTGTCTTCCAGTGTAGATGCACTGACTCCGGGTGCATCAATTCCGCATACCTCATGTAAAAACAGGTATAAGATTATACTGTCAAGTCCACCGACCGAAACATGGTAGTTGAGCAATCTTCCATCACATTCACTTGCGAACTCTTCTGCTCTGATCTGTGCATATTTTCTTTTATATTCATATGGCTGCTTTTCTTTCTGCATAAATGATGCAATCTTCTCATATGCTCCGATCCGCTCCATTCTTTCTTTTACTGATTCCATTTTTTTCTCGGAGTAAAGAGCTCTTTCACGCTGGCCAGCAAACCTCTCACTCCTTTCGATTTACTTCAAAATTTCATCTAAGCAGGCATTCCAGCCTTTATCAAATCTTCCATTATCACAATAAGCAGGATGATTTGCTTTCTCCGGCAGTTCCCGAAGTGGACACCAATCTGGTTTTTCGTATGTTTCAGAATCAACAATTCTTGATACTTCCATAGCCTGGCAACTGTCAATACTTGCATCCGCGTTACAATACAAAAAGTTGCAACCAAAACACGATTCCGGCATATCCATAACCAAAATTGCTTTAGCCATCTACCACACCGCCTTTCACAATCTCGATTGCATGCTCATAACTTCTTGCTTTCTCTTTCCCCAAATTACTGTCGTATGCATTCTCCCAAAACTTTCTCTCATTTTCCAACTGTTCCACAACCTTGTCCGGGTCGTAGGCGGTCGGCATATTGCTAATCACATCTTTTACTGCATCATAATCTTTCATGCTTTCAAGACGTCCACTTAAGTTGTCTAAAACCAACCCAGCATCAATCAATCTTCCCATCGTTCGCCCTCCTGTTCCAATCTGTAGTTGCTTTCGTTCGCTCGTCTTTCCCTGTTCTGATGCCTCCGTCCTGATCCATGTACATCTCACATTCATAGCTTTTTGGAAGTTCTGTTCCGCATTTCATACATTTGATTTTGAACATTACCCCAACATCCGAATGTAATGGCTTATTTCTAATGGTTAAGAACATTGCTTTTCCACCGCAGAACGGACATGGCTTAAGGCTTTCACTCATTCTTCATCACCTCCAAAACTAAATTCAATCCCATCGCTCCAATCGACACCTAACTGTTTACATTTTGCTCTCGTAGATGTACCTCCAGAATGACTGGTTCTGAAAAGAAACAGTTCTTGAACGATACTAAAATATGACATTCTATAATAAAAGCGTTCCTCTTCGTCCAACTCCCTAATAGCATCTTCACCATGCACATATTCATACCATTCCTCGAACTTTCCGACCAACTCCTGCATAAGGCTAATGCAATACTTCAAGATGTGCTTTTCATCGTGGCTCTCCAATTCTTTCTCTGCAATCTGTTTCTCCATCGCCGCCCGGCATTCTTCCGGTGTGCCGATTGCACGGTACTGCTTCAGCTCTTCCAACCATTCAGCAAGTTGCTCATGTTCGTTTGCACATATAGTATTTCCATATGTAATGGCTTCTTTATCAACCGATTCTGGAATATACGCATTATCTTCGATTAGTCTTGCTGACATCTTTTGGCATTCAGCCACTTCTCTTGCGTGTGATATAGCTTCATCAATTGTCATAGTCACACCTCCAACAGTTCCGGGTTATCAATCATGTTGCCGATCACTTCAAAATTCTCTGAATCAAAATCATCCAGTTCCTCGTAGTAATCACAGCCCGGCTCATTCGTACACCATCCGTTTTCATGCCACACGACACGCTTTCTCGTCTCATCTTCTGGAAACTCATCATCGATATGCCCTGAAAGAATGTCATTCTCAAAAATCCGTCTGCCGCTTTTATCATTAAGTCCTGTGCACTGGCAAATAGTTGATGGGTCTATCTCGTAAACAGCTTTTTTACTTGCGAAAACCGGTTTAAAAATAAGCGGTCTTCCTGCAAGTTCATAATAACTACCAGACATCCATTCTCCGTCATCAATGCACTTTCCGCGGAATAAATATCTATCTTCCATCCTTTTCCTCCATTTCTTTCAACTTGGCGTCGGCTTCCTCACTGGTAAAGAATACCGATTTATTAATTTCGCAAATGCTGCAATGTTTAGCTACGCTTTCACGTATGTAGTACGCCTTATCACTGCAATTCTCGCAAAATCCTCTAACACACATTCCAGACCGATTACTTTTGTTTTTTCCGCAACAATACTCGATGGAATGCACTGGTGCATCTTCACTGATTGGCAACCACAGAAGTAATCCCTGCTCTTCGGCATCCTCATAGTCTTTGAGTTTCCGATATACGGCATCTATTTCCTCGCAATCCGGTTCACATGCCCTTTCCCACAGTTCATCATCAATCCATGATGGATTCCTTTCTGTTAATCTTTCCATGTTGCTTCCTCACTTTCTGCCTTAAGCCAATCCAAAACACATGATTTGCAAGCCTTTTCAGGATGAGAACATTCCTCTACGCCAATGTGTTCTATGCAACTTCCAAATAATACTTCTGCCAGCTCCTCATCCGTCATGCTTCTGATCCGGTCTGCATTGGTATGTGGTGATGTCATAATTTCAAAGCATTCATTTCTCCAAGCTAAAACATTTTCAAGCTTGTATGAGCTGTAGCCGACATTATAATGATTCTCTCCAATTTTCTTGTACTTGATTTCATAATACGGATCTTTATCCATCATTGTTACGATAATTTCTAAGTCTGAAACCTTAATACGTTCACCCTTTGGTTTCTTCGCCATGCTCTTCATACATTCCATCATATTTCTACCTCACTAAATCTAATCCTCATTTATGTAAAACTCATTTCCATGTCTGCTGTACCCAAAGCAAAGGCTTCCATCATCACAAATTAATGCCAGTTCTAAGGCTGATAATTGTGTGTTATTTTTAATAACCTTATATGTCGAACGATATATATCAGGTTTACAGTCTAAGACAATGTCATAATCATCAAGATTATCAACTTTATATCTTGAAATTCTGTATTTTTCCTTTAATTCATTATAAATTGTGCTGTTCATGATTGACTTTTCTCTCTCATTTTCAGTAAAGGCATATGCTGGATAAATTCTCTTTTCGATCTCCATATGTTATTTTTCTCCTATCTCACTAAATCCGTTATTTTAACAGATACCCCTTTATATTTACCAGTGCGACAATACTCTGCGGTATCAAAAAAAACAAATGCATCCATCGTCTTTTTTTCAAGTGCTATGCTTACGCCATTTCTTACCAATGTATTTTTTAACAACATCAGTACCGCTTCTATCTCCTGCTTGGTTTCGTCTGTCATTTCAACTGTACCCTCCTCTTTTTTCTACCTCTCTTTTCGAATTTATCGCACATTCCTACCGGACAGCCGCGTCTTAATCCTGTCTGTGAATAATATCCACACATGACCTCTGTTTGACTGTGCTTGTATGAGGAAATACATTTACGGCAGTATTTTATGCTTGTCTTTATCATCTCTCCCATGTTAATAATCCTTATTTCACCGCTTTTCCTGTTACAATATCCCAATTTTCATCCTCAATAAACTGATTCCGAATAATCTCATCCGTCAGATAGTGTTCCTTACTCTTCGGTTGCTTACGCCAATAGGAATCAATATAATAGGCAACCCAATTCATAAATTCCTCAATTTTGGCATTTGAGAAACGGTAAGAATCTTTTAATGTCGGAATTGTCAGATACATTGTGGAGGCAAGCGCGCTCTCGATATTCCGATCTGCGCCAAGCACTGCCCGTCCATTTTTTATATCTGCCATATACAATTTTTGTGACATTGGGATTGATTTTACCCACTTGACCACATCAATTTTCTTTTTACGGCAATATGCCATCATGCTCTCGCTCGTTACCGTTTCGTCATCATCGTCCTGCCAAGATTTCCGACGCTCAACGGTTTTGCTATAAAAATTCGTGACCTGCTTAAACGTCATATCAAACTTGTCATACAAAATGGCTGTAAAAATATATCCCATGTGATTCGCGACATTATCTCCTAACTGGCATTTTGCTAATTCCTGCTTATAAACACTCGACGGAATTAGCCTCTGTCTCTGCTGTACGTTATGCATTTGTTCACCTTCCTTGTATTTTTTATTTTATATTTCCACCCGCAATCATCTTTTCAATGATTTCCTCCTGCATCCGCTCTGCGATATGATCCCGGACTGATTCTTCTGGAAATGCGATCTGATATGTCCGCTCCTTGATCCGGTTCGTGATCCGGTCATCGTAGGATAGTTTGTCCAGCGGATCATTGCTCGTGAAAATCGTTACCTTCTGGTTTATGTACCGCTCGTTGATGATCTGATACATTTTGTCGTTAATCCATGCCGCCGGTGCTTCCACACCAAAATCATCAATGATCAAAATATCCGTTGTGGAAAGCGCATTTAAAAGCTGGCTTTCACTGCCTGCTGCATCCCTGCGCCATGTATTCTTGATTTCCTGCAGGATGGTCAGTGATACTGCAAATTTGACTGTGTATCTTTTCATCAGTTCATTTGCAATCCCGGCAGCAATCCTCGTCTTACCGCTTCCCTTTGTCCTTGACCAGATATACAATCCCATGCCTCTTTCCTTCTGGCTCTCAAAATCATCCAGATAGGTTTTTACTATTTTGCAGGCATCTGACACCATCTTTTTACTTTCCTGCTTCCTGTACACATCCATTCGAAACGATCTCAGATCCATCCCACGGAATGCCTCCGGTATATCTGCGAATCGCAACCGCCTTGACATGACCGCTTTCTCACGGCATTTACACGGTACTGCTATTTCAACTCCGTCTTTTATTTTCAAGATCCACTCCCGACCTTCGCAAATTGGACACACATCAGAATCCCTGGAAGTCTCCGGTGTCTCCGCATTCCTGCATAAGTTCGTTGAGTGATTTTTCATGCGTTCCAGTATCTCTTCCAACTGATCCATCGTTCTCTCCTTTCAGGTACTGCATAAACAAGTTCTCTCGTAAAAAGTTCTCCGGCTTTTTAATATACCGCTCTGCTGTTTTCTCCCGTCTGCATATATCTGCATAATTCTGTGCGGCCAATACCAGATCATCTTCCGGTACACCAGCCAGTACTGCATTGCAGTATTCTGTTTCAGCAAGACAACCAGTACACCGTTTCGGATAGACTGCGGCAAACACTCTAAATTTTTCCAAGGGGGATATAGGGGGTGTATTTTGTTTATGTTTATGTCTTTGTTTATTAATAGGTTCACTTTGTGGTGCAAACTGTGGTGCAATTTGCAGTTCACTTTGTGGTTCAAACTGTGGTTCATTTTTACTGTAATTTTGAACCACAAGACTATTTATTTTATATTGTGCCGCAAGATTACCACCGCGCGATTTCCATTCGATGAACCCATCTGTAGCAAGCTTGTTTCTCGCTCTCTTTAACGCTGATGCATTTAATCCAGACCGAAGTCCAAGGACTGACGAGGCTACCGTAAACGTATCTGGCCACCCTGCTTTATTCGCTATGGACATTAACGCATGCCATAAGGCGATTGCAGTGTTGGGCTGCGGGTTTAGTTCGAGCCTGTCGTAAAATGCTTTTATCTCAGCTAAATAGTTCAAGTTTCCACCTCCCGAATCCGAACTTCAATCCGTGGATTTTCAGCATCTATACGAAATTCATCAGAGAATCCACAGATCTGCTCCCAGCCATCATTTTTTAATACATGGCAGTTAACTAATGCATCCTGGATCACTTTTCTGCCGAATGACGATATATTGTCCAAATCACGCCTTTTATTCTTTTCCACCCACAGATATTCCATAAATACTTTTTTATTGATATTTACGTCTCTCAGGCACTTTCTGATGTACACAGAAACAATAGCTTCATTCTGCTTTTTCATCTCTCCGCCTTTATATCTGCTTGCCTTATCCGCACGGATAAAATCATTCAAGTTATCCAGTCGTCCCGGTATTATCAGTAGGTACTCCAACTTCTAGCCACCTTTCAAATGTCATTTTCATGTTTAAACGTTTTTTCAGTATCGCTCTGGCACGGTGCAGCTCTTTTGATAGATATTCATCCAGTTCTTTTTCATCTACTGGATCTCCCGGAACTGGTCTGTAATATCCATTTCCAACATTGATAATGCAGTCATCCTTTGTATTTGCTGTCTCTATCTGCTTTCGCAGTTTTCTATCTTCAAATGGATTATAGAGTCTCGGTAATGGTTTCAAATGTCCGCAGGGAATGTCATTTATTGTCTTCATTAATCCCCTTTCTTCTCCGGGACTAAACCCGGAGATAATAACCAGCTTCCAATAATTCGTGATATATTATTTTCTGCATGAATAGGTTTCTTTCTGCCATTTGGCAAGGTGTTTCAACCCTATAAATCCTTTACAACAATTCCATAGACCTTATACATCTCTCTGAACCGGATCACTCCAAGGCTGTGTGCCAGTGTGTGGTGTTCTCTGCACAAACAGATTTTTTTATAACTGGAATCATCTACTTTTGTCCTGTCATTACCCATTCCGATTGCATCATCATGATGAATCTCTCCATCTTTTCCGCAGATTGCACATTTTTTGTGTAACAGGCAGTAGTAAAGATATCTTCCTATGTCATCTGTACGTTCTATTGCATTGTCAGAAAGCGGTATTCCGTTCTCTAGGGCAAATTCCAGTATCGTGTTGATAAATTCCCTCGCTGTGTCCATAGAACAGTTGGAAAGACTGAAATACGCATCACCGGTACGCATCATATGCTGATACTTCAATATCTCTTTCATTTCTTCCGGAAGATATCCTGTCCAATCTGAAATGTCTCTGATAGTTGCATATGCTTTTTTTCTCTGCTCTGCCGATATGTGTCTGCCATCATCAAACCGAATCTCAGCATTTCTAATTTTCTTTCTTTGGAACATGTCCCCAAGCTTCAGATCTGGAACAGATACAACCAAGTCTGTTCCGTCATTCCGCTCTCGGTATTGGTTAATCTTTACAAGTGCATGCATTAATCATCACCATATTTCTTTTTCAGACTCCTAATTACATTCGTTGCATCATTTTTTGTTAATTTCTTTTCATCGAGATTATTTGATGAATACAGCTCTTTGACATCAACACCATGTTTTTTGCAGATTGCGAAAATACAATTTTTCTGTGCCTGTGATGCCAATTCATGTCCTTCTTTTTCTACTCTTTCATTGAAAGCCTGCTCCTCTGTCTGTCTTTCCACCTGTTTTTTATATTCATCTGAATCTGCATCCTTTTCATCATCCAAAAGGAAAAGACCATTTAAGGAATATTTGCGTGCATAACTGGATGCTGTCCCGGTAATTTGTGAATCATCCATACCTTTTTTAAATCCAGCCTCTCTTGCGTAAGCAGTAACACTTATGGATTCTTCACTTTCACAGTCATGCAATGTTGCTGTTGCCTTTACGTAAATTCGATCTCCAATACACTCCATACAATCTGATAAAGTAAGAGATACTTTATTATCGTCGAGATAAGGTTTGACAGCATTTAAAATTCCTTCTGCATTACGATAATTGTAATTGCCAAAAGAGTTGTATAAATTTTTAGGAGCTTTCAAATTTACCTGTATAAACAACAGTTTCTCTTTTAAACTCATGACTTCTCCTCCACAATTCTGCTTGACCACATATCAGCAAAATGTAACAACAGATACAATGGCGTTTCTTTACCGGAAATATCATATTTAAACGATCCATACAGTCCATTATGCCAAAGGATAGCCTGCTCTTCTTCCTCTGTAAGCTTGATGAATCTTTCAGCAATCGCAATACTTCTCACTTCATGCGGAATATACAGAAGATCTTTATTTGTCTCATATGGTTTTGCTTCTGACTGTACCAATGGATATTCTCCATTTTCATCCTTTTTCCGGCTCTTGATCATATTAGGTACATAGTTTGGTTTTCCATAATCTCCCATCTTTCCAAGATCATGTAGCAAAGCACAAATGATAATGGCATTATGTGCTTTATCTGATAAAATTTCTGGTCTTTGTGTCAATAAAAATGAAATATCCTGCATGATTATAAGAACATTCCAACTATGTTTTGCTAAACCTCCCTCTTTTGCCAAATGGTTAGAACCCGAACACGGAGCCGCAAAAAATCCATCATTTTTCATGGCTGCAATTAAATCTTTCATTCCATCTCTTTCTGTGGACATAAGTTTTTCCACAATTAAATCTTCAAATTCTTCCATCTTTCTTTTATCCTCTCTTCCTCTGATTCAATATCTGCCATCTCTTCACGTCTGGCTTGTTTCTCATATAATCTGTGGCGGCGTTCTCTGTCCCTCTCGTACTCTTCGAGCATATCGAGACTGTCCGGTATGTAATCACTGTACATTTCCTACCTCCACGGACTTAAACACGGTACCTGACCATTTCCTCTTTCTGGTCGTCTCCAATAATGATTTCCAGAACATTTTTGTCTAAGGTAAATATTCCACGAATATCTCCGTCTGCCGTAAGTCTTACACTTCCATCTTCCAGACCAAGGTTTTCAAGTAATGCCGATAAATCCTTAAGTCCGTCAATTAACTTTCCAGCATCCGTTCTGCATAATCTAGTTGCTGCCATTTAAAAATTCCTCCATTTCCATCTGTCTGAAATCTGCAGATAACACCATGTATCTGACAGCTTTCTCTTGCTATTGCTTCATGTACTGCTCGTCCCGGCATTCTTCACACATGTTTCCTTCGCCGGGATCTAAACTGCATCCACAGATTCTGCATTTTCTGTAAATCATAAAATCACGCTTTCCAAAAATTTAACTATGTGTTATAACAAAAGCAGAAATACTTTTGTATTCCTATGGTTAAATAGCACCTGCGTTCGCCAAAACATTCAGGGTGCTATTTTTTTGTCCTCAAATTCCACAAGGAACTCAACATCAGCGTCAAGCTTGTCCTTCTGGTGAATAAAATATGCTTTCTGCTTCTCTTTCCGCTTTTTCTCTCGTGTCTGTTCCACATCCATAATCGCAACTCCCATAAGTGCAACCAAAGCTCCGAGTGCCATAGCGATTAATAATAAGATGTACTTTTCACCATCCGCATCGAGCATTCCGCAAAGAAACATAATTCCAAGCCCTACCGCTATAAATACTTTACTGATCTGCTTCATTTTCCACCTCCTCGTTGTCTGCTCTTGGTTCGATACCTAGAAACTTGTCCAGCTTTGCCCGGAAGATAAAATACTGATAATTCTTAACCTTCGAGGTTGGCTTTATCACGCTTCCGAGATCCCATCGCCCGGTTTTCATCTGCCGTCTGAGGTATTCCACGTTGCATCCAATCTCGGCAGCGGCTTCTTTTACTGTTAAGCGTTGGCTCACTCTCCATTACTCCTTTCTAAAATTGTTCATCGGTATTTTGAATTTGACCTCAAATTCCCTGTCGACATTGCCCAGTTAAGTGCTTGTTCCGGATTTGTTCTCTTTGACATTCCTCAAGACGTTTTACAAAGCCTTTCCACTTCTTTGAATTTTCAAGTTCATTCCACTCGTGGTCAGGCACAGAAAATTGAACTAAAACCCGATCAGATTGAATGGTTGTAGAACTTGCATATCCAACTTGCGGTGCAGGATATATAGGTGCTCTGTAACTGTTTTCTACAGCTACTTTATTTCTTCTATGAAACATGTTTTCTATCTCTCCCTTCTTTTGTTATTCTTACGCACATGGTACAATCTCCTTACAGGACGCTGCAACGTCCGAGTATATAAGAAAGGTGGTTTCGTGCGTATGTCTCTTTACGAAGAACTTTCTTTGCTTTATGTAAAGAAAAATGCGACTCCGGGAGATTCTCCCGAAAAATTACTTGCCATGTATCGCGAAGCGTTTGATAAGATAACAAAATGCGATAAAGAGCATGGCGGCAAAGCATTTTCTTTTGAATAATTCTTTGCTAATTAGAACCATAGCCTTTGAATTCTTGCTCAATGCGTTCGTGGCTGGGTACGTGTTCTTTGAATCCTCTGTTAACAACTCCAACTGTTGGCGGAGGATTTCTATTTCTGTTCTTTTATTCATCCTATATCTCTCCTTTCATATTATTTTTTGCTTACATTTCTTAATCTGTCTTTACTTCGCCTTTCTTATGTTTCTAAGTTGATTTTCGCTTATCAAAATGTTAAAATTTTTATGCCACATCATACGGAAAGGCTTTCAAAGGAAAATCTCGCCTTTAGAAGGGGGTGGCATATATGACTTCTCTTTCTGAGAAAGCTTTAGAGATTCTTCAAGCCAATACGGAAAAAACAGAATTTTCAAATTCTTACCTAATCAAAAATGGTTTTTCCGATGCAACCGCCAAAGTTGCTATCAATGAGCTTGAAGCGGAAGGTTATATAGTTATCAGCCGTACTTATATAAGCGGCAATGTAGTTTTTGAACTCATATAACCCATATAGTCCTGAGTGTTCCAGCACTTGGGACTATTTTTCTGTCCTACTTATTGGACTGTTGTTGTGGTAATTATTTTGACGGAATGGTTTTCCGCTCATTTTCAAACTTAATAAGATCTTCCTCATAAACTCGGTATTCCCTCCCTAGCTTGATTGCATTAAGTTTTTTCTTGCGAATCCATTCCCATACTGTGATAACCTTGACTTTGTATCTCTCTGCAACTTCATCACAGGTATACATTTTAGACAAAAATATCCCTCCTTTTTGTATGTTATTTATACTTGTGTTTACTTCGGTTTAGTGATATAGTTTAATAAAACGAAATATATTTATAACACTTACGAAGTAGTTCGTTGAATCGAATTTTACTTGGTCGTTTGCTTCGGTTCAATTAAGTATGTTTGTACTATAGCACCGCTTACTTCGGTTGTCAATAAGTATTATTACGTTTTTGCAAAGTATTTTAATTTTGTGAAAGGTGGACAACTAATGTATGAGATTTTTGAGCAATTATTACAATCTAACGGAATAAGTGCTTATAAGTTCTGCAAGGAAACAGGTGTTTCCCAATCAACGATAAGTACTTGGAAAAAGAAAAATTCAAAATGTGGAATGGATTTGGCAAGCATAGTTGCAAACTATTTCAATGTAACTATTGATTATTTAATGAATGGAGATGTCCATAAGCAAAACGATAGCAATAATGAGCTTTCAGCTAAAGACGAACGAGACATTGCAAAAGACATGGAAAACATTCGACAAAAATTAATGAGCGGTGCAGATGGACCTCTCTCTTACGATGGAGAGCCGGTGCCGGAAGAAGACGCTGAACTATTACTCGGTCAAATCGAGTTAATGATGCGCAGATTAAAACCTATTAATAAAGAGAAGTACAATCCTAATAAGAATAAAAAGTAGGTGCTACATAATTGAGAAAAGACATAAAGCAGTTAGTAAATTATTACGTAAAAAAATTCAATACGAGAAATCCATACAAGCTTGCAGAGTGTCTGAATGTAGAAGTCCAGATCGGCGAGCTTGGAAGTCAAGCCGGATGCTACATGTTTCTTAAGAACCACAAATGCATCTTTCTGAATGAGGATTTGGAAGAAAATGAGATGCGCCTTGTCATGGCTCATGAGCTTGGACATGCTATCATGCATCGAAAAGAAAATTGTTATTTTATCCGGAATAAAACTCTCATGCTCACATCAAAATTAGAAATTGAAGCAAACACATTTGCAGCAGAGCTTCTGATCCCGGATGAAATCATTTTTGAGAACCGACAAACTACTACCGAGCAGCTTTCCAGGTTGCTTGGATATGAACAGGCTCTTATAGAGCTTCGATTAAAAACTTTTTGAAAAATAGGAGGATTTTTGTTATGCCATTATTAGTCATTATTATCTTATTAATCTTAGCTTGGTTTTTGTATAAATTAATATACTATAGAAGCAATTCATTTATTGAATTGAAAAACAAAATTGAAAAATATACAAAAGACTGCAATGACCTTAATGATCATATTTATGAATTAAAAAGAACCCACATAGGAATAGATCAGCTAGATTATGGAAAAGCATCTTATCAAGATGCAAGTAATTACAATTACAAGCGTCCGGAATTGAAAAAACAGGTTTTTGCACCAAATATTTGTAACTGTTCAAGAAGTGTTTGCGATTCAGCTCGAAAGCAACCATTTAAATATGTATGCAAATATTTTAATATTAAGAGCACCGAGGAAAACCTTGAACAATTTGAAAATATGCTGAATAATTTTGAAGCTGCTGAAAATGGTAAAAACTTATTGGTAAATGAAAAAAACAACATTATCAATGGAATCAGTTCCGAAATCCCATTTTTGATTAAAACATTTGACAAAAAAAATTTAGAGAAAAAACTCGGTTTCGAACCTATTGATTTAAGCACAATTTATTTTCCAAAGTACATATTCAAATACACAAGTTCTGGTGGTAATGCCGCAACACAATGTGATGTCGTTTTCAACCTTGATAATTTAAACCGGTTTGTGGTTTATCTGTCAGAATTAGTAAAATTCAAAAAAAGTGCTGCTGGACAAAGAGCTTTAATGACAAGTAAATTAAGAAAAAGTATTTTGGAACGTGATGGATACACCTGTCAGAAATGTGGTGCTTCACAAAAAAATGAACCAAACCTATTACTTGAAGTAGATCATATTGTTCCGATTTCAAAAGGTGGTATCACATCTGTTGAAAATTTGCAAACATTATGTTGGAGATGTAATAGATCCAAAGGAAGTAAATTAGATTTTTAAATATAAAATTGCCCCTAGTACCGTAATACCAAGGGCAATCCTTCTGAATGATACAGAAGTTCTCACAAAACGTATTGTATCATTCGGAGCAGCCAAATGCAAGCGGAACAAATGTTCTCTGCTGGCTGTTATTTTTATACCCAAAATCAGAAAGGATGGTACATATGGCACGAAGAAAGAAACACCAGAAGCTCCCGAACGGATTCGGATCAATAAAATATCTCGGCAAAGGACGCTATAAACCGTATGGCGTATACCCACCAGTAACTGAATACACCTCAAAAGGACCTGTCACACCGAAAGCTCTCGCCTACGTTGAGACATGGGATGAAGGTTATGAAATTCTGGCAGCACGTAAGCTGGAAAACGAGGGAAAAATCAAAATACAGAATGGCGTTTATATTGACCGTACTCCAACCTTTAAAGAAGTATATGAGGATTTCTATAAAGAGAAGTACCGTAATGAGCTACGTAACGGAAATAAAAAGACTTCTTCCATGTCTTCAACGCAAGTAGCGTTTAAAAATTCTTCTGCTTTACATGATATACAGTTTGGTCAAATTAAATATAAAGACTTACAGGATGTTCTTAATGCTTGTCCTCTTAAACATTCCTCTCTGGAATTGATTGTGTCTCTGATGCACCAGATGTACAAATACGCAATTAAATACGACATAGTGGATAAAGACTACTCCTCTGCTTTATTTATTCCTATACCAGACGATGATGAAAGTGGGGTGCCATTCACTGATGAGGAATTAAAAATATTGTGGAAAAATAAAGATGATTTCGTTGTCCAAATGCTATTAATCATGTGCTACAGTGGATATCGTATCAAGGCCTTTACAAATATGGAAACTAATCTGGATGGAAAATATTTTAAAGGTGGAGTTAAGACAAAAGCCAGTAAAGAAAGAATTGTTCCTATTCATTCTTGTATTTTCGATATGGTAAAAGCTAGATATAATGGTAAGAATCTGCTTGGATGCTCTGTGCGGGACTTTCGTAATAAAATGTATAACACTCTTTCTTCTCTCGGAATTGCAAATGCTGCAACTGGAGCAAGACATACACCACACGATTGTCGTCACACTTTCTCCGCACTTTGCGAACGATACGAAGTCAACGAAAATGATCGTAAACGAATGATGGGGCATTCCTTTAAAAGTGATATTACTAACGCCAAATATAGTCACAGAACTATAGAAGAATTAAGAGAACAGATTGAGAAAATAAAAACACCTTTTATAATATAATGACTGTTACTAATTTGTTACTAATTAGTTTAACTTTTTTTATTTTTAAAGAACTTTAAAGTTGTTCTTGCAGACTTCAAAAACATAGTATTTATGCGGTCTGCAAGACTTTTTCATTTAAAATTAGGCATTTGATTGAATTGATTGATTTTAAAAATATATTAAATCCATGCTATTTTGTAACTTTTCTGTAATGATTAGGCACGGACGCTGCTTTTCTCAGATTTTCCGGAAACCATGTTACTGTTTTCCCTGCAGAAATGCTTTGATCTCCCCGATAAAATACAGTGAGCCGAATGCCACTGTCTTTTCTGCGGATGATTTTGAGAAATCCGGCAGCACATCCGCAAGTTTCTGATACGCCTCCGCCGGGATCCCTTTTGCCCGGATGCAGTCTGCGAGCGCCTCTCCCTGCAATGCCCTCTCACTCTCCACAGTCACTGTCTTAAAATCCAGTGCCAGCGGAAGAAGTTCCCGGATCATCTCCCCATAATCTTTATCCGCCATGACACCCATGATAAAATGGAATTTTTCATCCGGATACATTGTCTCCAGACTTTTTTTCAGCGCCTCCACACCGTTACTGTTATGCGCACCGTCCATCAGGAAAAACGGATCATTGCTCACAAGCTCCATGCGTCCCATCCACTGTGTCCGGTCGATCCCTTCCCGGATTGCATGCTGCAAAGCTTTCCGTTCCGGCACATTCTTTTTTCCTGCAAAATATTTTTCAAAAAATAATTCTGCTGCAAGCATTGCCGCCACGGCATTTTCATACTGGTGCACACCGAGCATTTTCATTGTGACTGCATCGTATCCAGCGTATGAAAAACACTGTTTTCCGTCCTTTTGTGGCAGGATCCTGATCTCATCTAAGTTTACGACTTTTGTAGTTTTTATATCTGCACGCTCTGCGGCCTTATTTAACACGTCCATCGCTTCTTTTTCCTGGCTCTCTAACACAAGCGCTGTGCCGTGCTTGATAATTCCTGCTTTCTCCGCTGCAATTTTGGCGAGTGTGTCACCGAGGATCGCCATATGGTCAAAACCGATTTTTGCAATGACGGTCACATCCGGCACTCCGCAGGCATTCGTGGAATCATACGTTCCGCCAAGTCCTGTCTCCAAAATCACAACATCACACTTTTGTTCCTTAAAATAAAGCAAAGCCATTGCAAGACAGTAATCAAACATCGTCGGATAAACGCCAAAATCCATAGAGAGAAGCCTGTTTCCAAGGCGCATGGTATCCTCTTTTGAGATCATATCTCCCTGCACCTGGATGCGCTCCCTGAAATCCACCAGATGTGGAGAAGTAAACATCCCGGTTTTCAATCCTGCACATTCGAAAACAGAGCGCAAAAAAGCAGAGACGGAGCCTTTGCCGTTCGTCCCTGCTATGTGTATGATGCGTAAATCTTTCTCCGGGTGTCCTAACTTCTCTAACATTATCTTTGAGATCTCGACACCCTTTAAGTTTCCAAATCTTCTTTTATTTTCAATCGCTGTTACTGTTTCTTCGTAAGTTAATGTCTGCATCTGACTATACTGCCATGATCACACCGCCGTCGTTGGCATACATGCTGCTGACACCTGCGGTGTTGATGATGATGATCTTTTTGAACTTCGCAATCTTCTCGATTTTTTCTTTCACTGCTTTTGCACGCTCCGGGCAGTTGCAGTGTGCGATTGCGAGAACACGGTTCTCACAGTCTTTTGTCTTTGAGATCATATCCTTCACCATACGCTCAAGTGCTTTGTTCATACCGCGCGCCTGATCTAACTGGCAGATTAAGCCCTCCTTTGTTGAGCCCATAACAGGCTTGATATTTAATGAATTGGCAATAAATGCTTTCAGATTGGAAAGTCTGCCATTCTTTCTCAATGTCTCTAACGTCTCCAATACAAAATAGGTGTTCATGGACTGGATGTACTCTTCCACCTTCTCCACAACCTCGTCGAAACTGCATCCGGCTTCCTCAAATTCCTGAATCTTCATGCCGATGATCGTCTCACCGATGGACGCTGATTTTGAATTGAACACATAAATTTTCTTTGCGTCTGTGTGCTCTTCCTCATAGAGATTCTTTCCGAGCACTGCACTGTTGTAAGAGCCGCTTAAGCCGCCGGACAATGTCACAACATAAACATGGTCTGCCTCACCCTCATATGCATCCATATACTGCTCCGGTGACGGGCAGGAGGACTTTGGTCCTTTCAGACTCTCTTTCACTCTTCTCAAAAAGTCTAACTGATTAAAAGTGCTGTCATCTTTGATACGGCATCCGTCCACTTCCAACTCTAATGAAACGGTCTCATAATGTCCATCCTGTTTTAATTCTTCCGGTAATTCCCCACAACTGTCGATTACAATCTTATACATAAATCCTCCTTGTTTTGCGAAGCAAAATGCGACTGTCCTTACAGGAGCAGAGGATTTAGCCTCCTTGTTTTCCGTAGGAAAATGCGAACCCGCTGGTGAGCAGTGGTTTTTGCCTCCTTGTGATATTCATTATTATATCAAAAGTTTCTTTTTTCTATTACATGTAGTATTGATTACTACGTAACATTAACACAAAAACTTTACTTTGTATAGAGGATATTATGTTTTTTATTAAAATTTTATAGTCAGCACGTTCTGGTCGGAATCTTCCAGATAATATAAAGATGTCAGTCCTTTGCAGTAATGCACGATCTTCTGATCCGTGATAAAGTAGGTGAATGCCTGTTCGTACAGCTCCCTGTCTGCAAACCTGACAGAGCAGAAACCATCTCCCCGCTCATAGGCAGCCCGATATACATTTCCGATGCTGTCTGCATCCCATGTGTCAAAATAAAGATTTTCATGGACATAATAATTGTCTTTTACCGCCTGACACACCGGAACGATAATATCGTCATTCGGCTGATGCGTTTTCTGTAATTCCCCGGTCGTAACTGCAAAATAATTATAATTGATAAAAGAATCCAGCCCCATTCCATCGCCGCTGTAGGTGGCATTTCCCCAGGTCGTATCAATATAGTAATACTCTCCATCCAGCTTTGCCAGATTCCATGCATGAGACTGTCCGTCTGCCGTTCCGGCCACCACTGCACAGGGAATGTCCAGTTTTTCCAGAAGATACTGCGTTGCTGCAGCGTATCCCTGACAAACCGTTTCCCCATTGACAAACACACTGATGATGTTCTGATTGTCCGGCGCACCTGTGCTGTACGCAACATTCGAAGCCAGATAATCAAACACATATTTTGCCTTGTCATAATCCGGTGCTTGCGCATCGATCCCTGCCAAAATCTGACTGACTGTCTCGTCGATCTGTGCCTGCATGTCCATCCGCTCGGCATCCGTCATGGTAAACTTTGGTGTAAAATGGAGATCCACCAGCTTTTCCCCTCTGGTATACTGCGTGTAAGTGTAGCCCGATACCCAGAACAGTCCGCCGTGATCCGCCATCACCGAAACATACGCCTGATGCAGGACTTTGTTGTCTAACGTGCTCAGCGCCACATCTTCTTTTTCATAGAGAATCGCATCATAAACCTCGTCGTACACAGTGCGTACTTCCTCCGGAAGCGTCTGATATGCATAACAGTCCACAGACTGCTTTTCAACGGATGGCTCTTCCTGCTTCTCTGTTTCCCCGGAAACTGCTGCCTGTTCTGTGTCCGTCTCCTGTTCTGTACTTTTTACTTCCGTGCCTTTTCCTTCTGCAATTTTCTCTTCCACATAATGGGTAATATTGGATAATTGATCAGTTGTCTGCTGACACCCCGAAAGCAGAATGAGTGCTGCACACGCCGCACTCCCTGCCACATAGGAAAAAAATTTTTTTCTCACCTGATTCTCCTGTCAAATGCATACTTCATGCTGTATGCATCTTTTTTGCCTTTCAGCCAAAATAGGCGCTCACCAGATCCTTCAATGCCTGCTGGTCTGCTGCTGCCATCAGTTCTCTTGCAGAATGCATTGCAAGCAATGGGATTCCGATATCTACTGTTTTTACCGGAAGTAATGCTGATGCGATCGAGCCTAATGTGCCGCCTCCTGCAAGATCCGAACGGTTCACAAATTTCTGATATGGGATCTGATCCTTCTCACATATCTGCTGGATCACTGCGACCGCACCACAGTCTGTTGCATAGGACTGGGAGCATGCTTCCTTGATACAGAATCCTTTTCCAAGCACCGGCTTGTTGGTCAGATCCATCTTTCCGGCATAGTTTGGATGAAGTCCATGTGCCACATCCACGGATAAAATCATGCTGTTGTACAGTCTGTTCCACACTTCTTTTTCCAGTCCGCACTCAGTCAGAATGCGCACCAGCATATCATGGAGCAGAATGGAACCGGCACCCTGTTTGGAACGGCTTCCGATCTCCTCGTGATCGAACAGTGCAATGAGATTCATGCCGTCCGCCCTGTCGCTGTCGATGATCGCAGACACCAGTGCAGAACAGGAATTTAAGTTATCGAGTCTGGATGCAGAGATAAACTCATCGTTTAATCCCACAAACTCCGGCTTTTCTTTATTGTAAATGGTCAGTTCAAAATCAAGAATATCCTCTTTTTTCACTGCAAGCTCTTTTGCAAGAAAATCAAGAAAATAGTCTGCATCATCGGAAAGTCCGCAGATTGGGAGCAGTTCCGTCTGCTTATTTAATTCCACGCCCTTGTTCACCTCACGGTTCATGTGGATCGCAAGATTCGGGATGGTCATAAGATTTTTTTCAGACTGGAACGTGACCACTTTCGGTGTAAACACATCCCCACTGCGCACTGCAACTCTTCCGGCTACACCGAGTGGACGGTCGAGCCATGTATTTAAGATTGCGCCGCCGTAAACTTCCACATTCACCTGTGCGTATCCGTTTGTCTGAATATCGCAGGACGGTTTGATCCTTAAGCATGGGAAATCTGTATGTGCTGCTGCAATGCGGATTGCAGGCTCTCTGTCACTCCAATTCTGCGGTAATGTGAATGCAAACAATGTCGTTTCATGATGATTTATCACATATTTTCCGCCCGCTTTTAGATTCCATGCCATACCGTAATCAACCACTTCAAAACCGGCATCTGTCAGTCTTTTTTCGCATGCGCTCACTGCGTGCGCCGGTGAGATTCCTTTCTCCAGTAAATCAAATAAAATTTCTGTCTCTGTCATATCTGTTACCAACCTTTCCATCAAACCTCAGACTTTTTATCTGCGGCTGCAAATCTGTATAATCATTCCGTATTTTGCATTCGCAAATCCTCTGTATTCTAGCATATTTTCTCTAATTTGTCATTTCAGTTATTTACAAGAAAACAAACCAATGATAAATTTATGTTGATACCATTTTCTTTTGGGAGGATTTTATGATCGCTTTAAAAATTGCCGAAGTCAAAGACTTTATGAATAAATTACTGTGCCAGGATGTGTTTGACCACTTTCTCATTCAGGAGGCTATCATCACAACGAATGTCTCCTGCCATATCGACGGCACGCTGCAAAAAGACTTCTACACCTTAGAAGAACTCGAAGAACAGAATCTCACCGGGCTTTCCTTTGTTCCGTATGGTCTTTTGCGCAGTTCCTGCTTCAACCTGATCAAAGGAAAGAAAACTCCTTCCTATTTCAAGTTTTCCCTCCTGTTATCGCCGGAAAATCTCAAACGCACCCTCTCCCAGACCGGAAGTTCCTTCACGGAAAATGATATTTCCGCAGTGTTCTTAAATATCCGCTTCCAGAATGGAGAACTGACCGTGACCACGGGTATCTCCTACCGGATCTTCTCGACCGACAAAACTCTTGAGCACGAGTGGGACACACTCCTCAAACGCTTTCTGACGAAAAATCAGATTTCATTTGACGAATTGTAGCGTCTGGCTTCCCCCTCTCTCCCGGCTTTTGTCAAAGTGTAAAGCTATGGAATAGATAAAAGGGTTCCTTATAAAACTTTTGTGAGAATTGAGTGCTTTATCAGTGTTCACATTTTGACTTTAAGTTTATGTACATTCATCAATGGACAGTCCACGCAATGTGTCCGTCTGGGACACACTTCCTTTATCTGTATCTAGCGCAAGTAAATGCCGGAATCAGCATCTTTTATTGCAGGTCAAAAATCAAAGAAAGCCTGAGTGATTTTTGACCTGCTCATCTGCTGATTTTCCGGCATGTAACTTGCGCACGATACAGATAAGAAGGAAGTGTGGCCGCAGACGAACACATTGTGCGGACTGTCCATTTCTGAATGAATATAAACAATCAAAAAAGTCAAAATGTGAACACTGATAAAGCCGCAATTCGAGCAAGTTTTATAAGAAACCCTTTTATCTATTCCATAATGAAAACCAAGTAAAAGCCGGGAGAGAGGGGGAAGCCAGACGCTACAATGCCACGGTAAATAAGATTGATTTTCCGTCCTCGCTTTTGGCTGTGATCTTGCCCTTGTGTGCTTTCACGATCGCATACACGACGGAAAGTCCGATTCCAAAGCCCCCGGTCTTGGAATTGTGGGAAGCGTCCATACGGTAAAAACGTTCGAAAAGCATGTCCAGCTTTCCTTTTTCGATCTGGTCTGTGGTATTCCACACGGTGATGATTTTGTTTTTTCCGGAAGTTTTTAGTGCGATGCGGATGATGCCCTGCTCTGAGGAATATTTCATTGCATTGTCCAAAAGCAGGGAGATCATCTGCCGGATATTTTTTTCATCGCCGACATATTCCACATGCTCTGCCACATTGATCTCAAATTGTTTTCCTTTTGTTTTTGCGACAGAGCGAAATCCCTCTGCGGTATCAAGCACTGCATCCGAAAGTGAAAATGACACTTTTTCCAGCTTTGTCCCTTCCTCATCCATGCGGGAGAGAAACACCAATTTTTCCGTGAGGGAAGTCAGTCTTGCGATCTGTTTTCTCGTACTCTGCGTCCACTCGTTTTCCCCCTCCATCATCTCTATGACTTCGGTGTTGGCATCGATGATCGTGAGTGGCGTTTTGATCTCATGGCTTGCGTCCGTGATAAAGCGTTTCTGTTTCTCATAGCTTTCTGACACCGGTTTTAACACTTTTCCGGAGAAAAAGTAGATCATGACAAACACAATGACAAGTCCGAGTGCTCCTGTTCCCACGCTGGCAAGAACATATGTTCTTATTGTAGAGATTTCCCGCTGACAGTTTAAAAATACATACATCGTCGAGCCGTCACTGTCCGTTGCAAGGTATTTATAATCAGCGAAAAAGCCTTTTTTCTTTCCTTCTTTCCACAGCTCCGCTGCGTATTCCTCCGCTGTCCCGGCTGAGATGGAAGCAATTTTTCCGGTATCCACAGATTCCACTGTACCGTCCGGTGCGATCGTCACTGTAAAATACCGGGTGTCAAACGGACTTTCCTGCGAAATTCCATGCTTTTGCAGGTCATTCATTGCCGGTGGCTGATCTGACTTAGGTTCCAATTTTTTTCCAAAATCTCCGGGTGTCATATCCGGGAAAGTACCTCCGTTGTCAGCGATCAGGGAGAGTCTTGCATCCAACGCCTGATTGGTACTGATGTAGTTTGCAATATTGATCGTACCGACAATTGCGATCAGCACGATAGAAACAGACAGCATGGCAATTACAATAAATTTTCTTCTTAATTTTTTAAGCATTGTCTTTCTCCAATGAATATCCAAGTCCTCTGGCCGCCCTGATCTTCACCTGACTTCCAATGGAGGTTAATTTTTTTCTCAAATAGGAAATATATACCCATACGACATTTTGTTCCGCTTCTGAATCGTAGCCCCAGATTTTATCCATAAAAAGATCCGGGGAAATGACCTGTCCTGGATTAGACATGAGCATTTCAAGCATCTGGTATTCCTTGCCAGCAAGACGGATACCTTCTGGATTCTCCGGTCCTGTGAGCTGATAGGTAGAACGGTTCAGTGCAATATCGCCAAATGTCAGCACATTATCGGTCGTGTCCGTCTGTCTCCTTGTCATTGCCCGGATCCTCGCCAAAAGCTCTTTCATGGAAAATGGTTTCGGCAGATAATCGTCTGCGCCACTGTCTAAACCCTCCACACGGTCATCAATCTCTGCCTTTGCTGTGAGCAGCAGGACCGGAACGGAATTTCCATGTCTGCGGATTGTTTTTAATACGGTGATACCATCCATTTTGGGCATCATGATATCTAAGATCACACCGTCATAATTGCCACCGTTTTCCAGATAGTCCAAGGCTTCTGCACCATCGTACACAGCGTCTACCGAGTAATTGTTATGTTTTAACACCGTGACAAGCGCACGGCTCAAATCCTCTTCATCTTCTGCAAGCAATAACCTCATACAAAATCCCATGCCTTTCGTTTATTTCACAGTGATACCGATTCCTGCCCTCAGCTGTTTTTATTCTGCGGTCACTTCTGTCGTCGTTCCCGATGTTGTGAGCGTGTACGTTGCTCCGCTCTCCACCTCTGCGGTGCTGATGATCACACAGTCATAGGTTTTTAATGCCGTGTAACTTACGATCACATTTCCCTCACTGTCTGTCAGCACAACGTTGCCGGCTTCCATTTGTTCTCCTAATTTTACCATAAGAACCTTCTGTTTGGAAGAATCACTCATCACCTCTGCCATGCCGCTGCTGCCGATTGCCACAAGCGTTCCGCCGTTCACATACGCAGACGACCGGTCGCCGTAATCGATCGCACTGTTTCCGTTATCAGACGGACCGTCAATGTAGATCTCACCGCCGTTGATTGTCAGATCGCCGTTGGAATCCACGCCGTCGCCGCCTGCCAGAATGTGGATATATCCACCGTTTAATTCCATTTTCTCGCCTGCTGTATTGATACCGTCATCACTTGCAGTGATATCAATCGTTCCATCGTTGATTGTCACCGCCAGGCCTTCCAGACCTTCATAACTCTCTGTCACGGTGATCGTACCACCATTTACTATCAGTGCATCATCTGCATGCACACCATCATCGCCTGTCGCAAGCGTGTATGTTCCATCTGCGATCGTAATATTTGCGTTGCTGTGGATGGAATCATCTGCGGAATCAATCTGGTAAGTTCCTCCATTTAAGTACATGCCGCCACCTGCCTTGATTCCTTTTGTGCTGGTGCCGCTCTCGTCAGTTGTGGTATCCTGTGGCATATTTTCTCCGTCCGGCTTTTCCCCCATCTGTGGCATGCTTTCTCCGTCCGGTTTCTCGCCGTTTTGTGGCATTCCGCCACCCGGTCCACCCGGCATATCTGACTCATGTGTTTTCTGACTGTTTGCAGCGCCGCCTCCGGCTGTGATGTCAAATGTTCCATCCTCGATCTGCACAATATTGGAAGCGTCCACGCCATCGCCGTCACTTGTGATCGTAAAATCACCATCTGCAATATAAATATAGCCCTTTTCTTCATCATCTGCATTTTCCGCATGAATGCCATCTTTTTCTGCGGTTAAAATAAAGGTTCCATCTGCGATACGCACACTGTCTTTTCCCGATAATGCGTGCCCTGCTGCTGTGATATCGTATGTACCGCCTATGATTTTCAGATCATCTTTGGATACAATTCCATGTCCTTCTGCTGATATGATCGTCAGACTTCCAGTGCCGTTTAACGTAAGGTCTGATTTTGCAAAAATCACGGCATCAATGTTGTTGTCGTCAATCGCAACATACTCATCCGTATTGCGAAGTGTATTCTGCGATCCTTCTGCAAGCGTTACAAATACTTTCTCTGCGCTTTTTACATACACTGCTGCACTTGAAGCACAGGTAATGTCCACATTATCAAATACGATCTGCACTTTCGCATTATCTGCATCCACCACAATCTGTCCTTCCGACAGTGTTCCGGAAAAAATATAAGTCCCTTCTGCCGTGATCGTCACCATCTGTCCATCGATCACAACGCCATCCGTTTCCCCCGCGATACCATCATCGGAAAGTGTGACATAAACTGCCCCACTCTCCTCATAGGTTCCTGCCAGATCCCGCTCAGTAAACATATCTGCACTTGAAAAAGTTCCTGCTTCACTCTGTGCTGATGTTTCTTCTGCATTTGTTTCTGTTTCCAAGGAAACAACATTGCCAGTACTGCTCTTTGCCCCTGTACAGCCTGCCACTGCCGTCATGGATAATGCCATGGCAAAAAACAACGCCAGCAGTTTTTTTCTTCTATAACTCATTGACATTTGCCTCCTGTCTCATCATACTGATTTCCAGATTTCCGTTTCTGCATCTCAATTCATCGAGAAATGTTTTCTCTTCCGCATTGTCTTTTAACGTCACATGATAGGTAAGTTTGTAAAGACTTCCCATATTGGAGGTTTTCACAGCGACTACTTCACAGGATGATAAATATTTTTCAAAAAGATCATCAAATGCTGCTCCGTAATTTAAATCCTCCGGGATTGTGATACGAAGTGTTTTCTCTCTTACTTCTGCTTTTTTTACACCGAATCCGGTCACATTTAACACAAACATCACGGCTCCCATAATGAGCGAAAACAGTACTGCAAACCCAAGATAACCCATCCCTGCGATCAGTCCTGCCGCCATTGCAAGAAAAATGGTTCCGATCTCTTTTGCAGTTCCCGGCACAGAACGGAAACGTACAAGCGAAAATGCTCCTGCCACAGCCACTCCGGCACCTACATTTCCGTTTACCATCATGATAACAATGCAAACGATTGCCGGAAGCATTGCGAGTGTCACTGCAAAGCTTGTCGTATAGCGGTTTTTATAAGTGTAAACCCATGTGATGAATGCCCCGATCAGCAGTGACACCACAATACAGAGCAAAAAATCCGGCACGGAAATCACCGCCGCACCTGCTGTATCAAAAATTCCTGTAAATAAATTGTTTAACATATTAATTTCTCCATTTCTTTTTTAACATTTTATTGCCTGCTGCACAACCTCATCTCCGGTAAACACAAAGAAATTTTCCGGTGGACAGCTTCTTCTCTGCTCTCTCGCATAAATCGTGCGGTAGGCGGTCGCATATTTGGAAAATGACGTTTTGTAAATCTGATTTTCTGTCAGAAAATGAACCATCCAGAGCGGTATTGCGCCCGCCGTTTTCACTTCCATAAGCACTTTATTTTTATCTAAAATTGCTTCTCCGTAAATTCCTTTACAGAGAGAAAGATCGTAATTTCTCCAGAGAATGTTCTGATCAAACGTGATCCGGAACTCGTGATCGTCCTTCGCATAAAAAGCTTCTCTCTCATAGGAAAGCATCACTGCCGGAGCCAGCTTTTTATAATTTTTCAGACAGTAATCGATTTCTCTGGTGATCTGTGTGTCTTTTACTTTTTCGTGAAAAAGCAGGTAACGTTCTGCCTCGTCCTCCGTCATTGCAATTCTTCTTTTGTATACAACAGACTCATACTTCTTCTTCAGTTCCACAAAAACGGTCGTGTCCTTGTCTGCCATGCCATAACTTCTCAATCTCAGTTTTTCTTTATAAACCAGGTGTTCCATTGATCTTTGGATCAGCAGATAGTCCGGTGTATCAAAGTAGAGACTGCATATTGTACTCATTCCATGCTCGTCTGCAGTCATGTATTGTTTCATTTGATTTTTTAACAGTTCCGCCTGCGTGATATCCAACATATATTTGATCTCACACCTTTTAAATATCATCTGATCTGCCATAAGTGTCTCCTTTCCTTTGCGCATATCTTATCAGGCGAACCTTAAATGAACTTAAAAAAAAGAAACCATCCTTTAAAAAATGGTTTCTTTGTCATGTTTCCTTATGTTTTTCTGTTATCTGGATTCGGACTGGAGTTCGGCGATGGCGGTGTGGCGTTGACCGATTTCTTTGCCGGCTTCCTCGCCCTGCTGATATGCTTTTTCTGCGACTTCTTCTGAATATTTTCTCATTATTTCACACACTTCGTTTACGCCTCCCACTTCATGTTTCAGATAGTGCACACGGTTGGTTAATTTCGGAAATTTGACATTGTCTATCTCTTTTTTTATTATATAGAACCCCTCCAGATTCTTCAAGACTGTTTGCATGGATTTTTTAGTTATGTATACAAAAAAGAGTGCCGGAAAACCGACACTCTTTTTCAAATCCATTGTTTGCAATATCTTAATCTAGAAAAATAAAACAAGTTCTATTTAATAAAGAAAAAGGTACATGAAACTACTGATTTAGACTGTAGTAACAAGCGATAATAAAATTATCTTACTACTGTTACGTTTGTTGCCTGTGGTCCTTTTGCACCTTCAACAACTTCAAATTCTACTGCAGCGCCTTCTTCTAAGGATTTGAAACCTTCCATATTAAGACCTGAGTAGTGAACGAATACATCATTTCCCTGTTCGTCTGAGATGAATCCGTATCCTTTTTGGTTGTTAAACCACTTTACTGTACCTTTGTTCATTGAAAAGTACCTCCAAAAAATATTTCTATGGTACACTTACCGCACCATAGTCACAGAATAACATAACAATTTCAAAAAGTAAAGTGTTATTATACTACATTGTGAGCTTTACCTTGATGATCCTTGCAACAGATTCATTGATACGATCCTCTGTGATCGTTCCACCAGTCACTGCATCCATCACACCCTGATATGCACTCTGGAAATCCTCCGGCATTAAGATCATATCCACACCTGCCTGAATTGCCGTCACTGCCGCATCAGCAGAACTGTATGTTCCGGTGACCGCCCCCATATTCATTGCGTCTGTGATCACTACACCATGGAAGCCAAGCTGGTTGCGAAGCACATCTGTCACCATGACAGAGGAAAGCGAAGCCGGCGTATCATCCCCTGTAACAGCTGGTGCTGAAATATGTCCTACCATCACAAAAGATGCTCCGTTATTCACTGCCTGCTGGAATGGAACAAGCTCATTTGCCAGCAGGTCATCCAAAGATTTATCTGTAGAAACTGCCCCGTCATGGGAATCCCCTGCTGTAGCTCCCTGTCCCGGAAAATGTTTTACCACGCTTAATATCTGGTGTTCGTTCAGTCCCTGCATCTCAGCACAGACCATATCCGCCACAAGCTGGCTGTCTGAACCAAATGACCGGTCTTTGATCACAGTGTTATCCGGATTCGTCAACACATCCGCAACCGGAGCAAAATCCATATTAAAACCAAGTGTGTTCAGATACGTTCCGATCGTACTTCCTGCATTGTATGCATTCTGGGAATCCCCGGTCGCTCCTACATCACTCATATTTCCAACATCTGTCACTCCAAAAGCACTGTTGGATGCAATCCTTGCTACTGTTCCACCTTCCTCATCCACACCGAGGAACACTGGAATTCCTACTATTTCCTGACTGTAGCTCTTCATATTGGTAAGCATCTGTGCCGTCTGATCGGTTCCGGTCAGGTTCTTTGCCATATAAATCAGACCACCTACCGGATACTGCGTGTAGGCTGTCTTTGTGGAATCTCCTGCCATCGTTGCTCCGTCCACTCCGGTCAGTGCGTCCGGTGTGATCATGAACATCTGCGCTACTTTCTGCTCTAAGGTCATGCCGGCAGCAATCTGCATTGCCTGATCCATCAACGGATCGCTGACTTCGGTTACCGGAGTTGTTTCCGGTTCTTCTGTCGCCTCTGTTGTCACGCTCTCGGTATTCTTCTCCGGTTTATCTGCTCCCGGTTTTACAAATTTATGGACTGCAAACACAATTCCTCCGATCAAAACTGTAAGTACTATAAAAAATACTGCCACAACTATGACCGCACTCTGTGTATCTTTTTTTCGTTTCTCTCGTCTTTCTTCCTGATTCATCTGTGTATTTCCTCTCTGGGGAATTTTGATCTACATGCTTCTACCCCGCAGTGCACGCCGTAATAATCAACGGTTTTTGGTTTATATCGTGGAGGCAATGATCTGCATTCTGCCCTGCAATTCCACGTTTCCGAAGCCATTTGGAAGTATGAAATGATCTCCTTTTTTCACCGGCTGACCGTTGACGATTCCATTGCCTTCCGTAACTGTCATATTCATAAAAGGCGCATTCTGCTCAAAAGTCATTTTACTTGAAACTTCTATTTTATAGATATGAAAGTATTTGCAGACATACAGTTCATTTAACGTATTGACCGGAAGATCTGCCACCGATTTCACACTGTCTGCAACCGATTTTGCAGGCACAGTGATCACGTCAATACTCTTGTCGATATGTAACTCTCTCGGCTTTCCATTGGAGAGACGGCCATAATCATAAACGCGGTAGGTAATATCACTGTTCTGCTGTGTTTCCAGAATTAGTGTTCCGCCTTTGATCGCATGAACTGTTCCCGGATCGATCTGAAGAAAATCGCCTTTTTTGATCGGGATCTCACGGATAAATTCACTCCACTTTCCCTCATGGATCATCCGGCTTAATTCCTCTTTTGTCCCTGCATTGTGTCCGATAACGATCGTTGCATTTTCCTTGCAGTCGAGAATGTACCAGCACTCTGTTTTTCCAAGTGAACCATTTTCATGGACTTTTGCATAATCATCGTCTGGATGTACCTGAATGCTCAGGTCATCTTTCGCATCGATAATTTTGATCAGGAGTGGGAAACGGTCACTGTCCACATTTCCGAAAACTTCCGGATGTTTTTTCCACAATTCGGACAGCTTCATTCCACTGAATCCACAGTCTCTTAAAGTTCCGTCTCCATTTGGATGTGCAGAAATTCCCCAGCACTCCCCTAAATCATCACCTTCGACCGGATAATGAAAATCCTCTCTCAATCTCGTACCGCCCCAGATGTTGTGTGTACATACCGGATCTAAAAATAAAATTTCTTTCGTGGTCTGATTCATTGATAAATTACCTCCATTTGTCCCGATCACATCCTGATACCAAAATGCAGAATCTTTTACAATTCTCCGCTGTGTCATAAAATCCACATAAATCATGCCAAAACGTTCCTTATATCCCTCGGACCATTCAAAATTATCCAGAAATGTCCACAGGAAATACCCCCGGATATCGGCTCCCTCATCATATGCCCTCTGCATGGCTCCGATGTAGGAATCCAGAAATGTGATGCGGTCATTGTCATGCACTCTGCCGTCAAAGCTCACATTGTCATGGCAGGACATGCCATTTTCTGTAATATATAATGGAAGCGGATACCGCTCCGTCAAAAATTTAATTCCATAATAAAATGCTTTTGGTGTCACCGGCCAGTTGCACGCCGTCTTCGGAAATCCCGGTTCCCGGTCCACAAATTCCGGTTCACCGTCTGCGCCCTGACGCACGTAATAACCATTATATATGTTCTGTCCCATAAAGTCCAGTGGCTGATGGATCAGCTGCATATCTGCCTCTGTGATTTCCGGCAGATACTCTTTGAACTTTTCCAGTCCCTCTTTTGGATAATGACCTAAAAAGACCGGATCTGAAAACCATGAGATATTCCAGGTCCAGTTATCCATCGGATTGTAAAATCCAAAATAAACTTTTCTGGCAGCTTCGATATCTTCTGCACTGTCCGTGTATGGATAAGCCACTCCTCCGGTCGGTGCAAAGCCGATCCGGATTTTTTGTTTTGCGTATTTTCTTAAATTGATCACTGCCTGTCCATGCGCTTTCAACAGATTATGTGCAATCTGGAAAGTCTCCGGAATTGATAATTTCAATCCCGGTGCATGGACACCGCTTAAATGCCCAAGTCCTACCACACACTGTGGCTCATTGATCGTGATAAAATACTCGCAGAGATCCGAAAAATTCTCTGCCACCACTTTTGCATATTCCCCGAACCAGTCTGCCACTTCCTCATTCAGCCAGCCGCCCTTTTCCTGCAACGCCTGTGGAAACTCCCAGTGAAACAGGGTAATATATGGTGTAATGCCATTTTCCTTCATTGTAAGAATCATGTCGCGGTACATCGCAATCGCTTTTTCATTGACACGCCCGGTGCCTTCCGGCAGAATCCGCGCCCAGTTTAAGGAAAAACGATATGCTTTGATTCCAAGATTTTTCATTAATGCATAGTCATCTTTATAATGGTGCATATGGTCACAGCTTGTGTACGCATTCTGATTTTGAAAAATGCGTCCCTGCTCCGTAAAAGTGTCCCAGACTGTCTTTCCTCTTCCGTCATCCGGGTCAGTTCCCTCTACCTGATATGCGCTGCTTGCCACGCCCCAAACAAATTTGTCATCAAACATGTGATTCTCCTTCTCTGTTTCTGGTTGTTATTTTTATTTTTGTATAAATATTAAATCTAAATTATATATTTATTTTTCTTTTCCAGATGCGATCACAGACACCAGATAAAACGGAAGCTGATCCGTCTCATGTGTCTCTGTAATGGTGATCTGTACTTTATGCTTTTCTTTTTCGATATGCTCTGCGATCGTGTCTAGCTGCAATTTATCTCCCCATGTCTCATCAAAGTTTGCATCCAGCCGGACTGCGTGTGTGCTGTCATCATCAATCACAACCTCTGCCACCGGGGCTGGAAGTTTTATGGTTTTTCTGTATTGAATACCGATACAGCTTCCCTCCACTTCAAACGTAATGGTAGCACCCTTTTGGTTTGCAGTCCATCCATTTTTAAAAATATCCGTGATCCCATCCTGTCTGTCCTGGTCAGCCACAAATCCGTTTGCTGTAAAGACAGCGCTGTCATTCTGGTAACGGATGGAATCTTCATAAGCGTTTGCAGTCAATGGCACCTTTTCTGCTTCTCCGCTGTCTGACTTTACTTCCATTCCGGCAGACACACGGATCTGCTCTAATACATGTATAATGACAGATGCAACGAGTTCATGTCCATCATCGTTTGGATGCAGATCATCCGGTGTGATCGCACGGTTTTCGATTCTGCCTGCTAAAAGTTCTGGGTAAATACTGCTCTGCATACTTACCGCCGGAATATCGTAATGACGCGCGATTTTTGCATGCTGTAACTGTGCGTTGGAACCGTCATGATAATAGACATTATGCAGCAACATGACCGCAGGCTTTTTCTCTGCATAGTAAAGCTTTCGGATGACACCCTCATAAGTTTCGAGAAAATGTTCTGTCGATTCATCATTGACCGAAAAATCCACAACAACAAAATCCGGTTCATAACGAAGCAGGTCGCTTTCCGCTCTCGCGCAGCCAAACTGTGAATCGGTCGCCCCAATTCCTGCATTTATATAAGAAAACTTTGCATTTGGAAAAGTCCGGCACCACCACTCATACACATGATAAGCGTAACACGTCTGTGGCGTGCTAGACAGCGATCCCATCGTGATCGAACCGCCCAGAAAACCAATGACAAGACTCTCCCCCTCACTTGCGCGCCGCATCACTCTGCAGATTCTATCCCAATTGCCATGATTGGACATTGCATTTTCGTAATTGATCTGATACTTCATACACTTCATTCTCACTTTCATTATTTATACAATGCAGAATTGCATATATCACCGCCAGATATCCCCAAGCGAATTGATATATGCACTCAATTCCTCTGCCATCTCTTCTGCCTCCGGTATGCGGATATGCCCCGGTGTGCCACTTCCATTCTTCTGATACAGAAAATGATGTACACGGCTGCTGTCAATCCGTCTGCACACTTCCCCTATGGATGTATCCCAGTTTTTATCATGCATAAGGATCGTCGTGGTGAGAATGATCTGGCTGTCCGGATAAAGTTCCATCAGTTTTTCAATAAATTCCTGATACCGTTTCCGCCAGTAAACAGACTTTTCACTCTGATAATTCTCTGCCATATAATCAACCGGGTGATTATCGTTTTGCCCGATCGCCACGACTACTACCTGCGGCTGGTATTTCTTGAAATCCCATGATTTCACCCTGCTTAGTGCCGGGCAGTATTCCAACTTATCATAGCAGGATTCCACACCGAGATAATCCGGCTCCATAAACCATCCGGTGTGATCTAAAAGTGCGATTCCACCCTGTGAGGTGTCGTGAAGTTCTGCCCCAAGTTTCCGCGCCGTGATCCATGCATAGGAATACCAGCTGTTAGAGTATTCACCATCATGTTCCGGATCCGGTTTTCCCACGTATTTCAACGCCTCGGAGACCTCACCGCAGGAGACACTGTCGCCAAACACTTCCATCCGCCGCTCCGGCTTTGGCTCCGGCAAAAATATTTCTGCCCCATCCTCCAGTTCAAAACCATACAGGGTAAAGATGTGGCAGGAGTCCATTCGTTTGAACAAAAGCAGTTCGTGCCGCCCGCTTTCCAGATTTTCCGCAATCGTGTATACTTTTGTTCCCTGCTCCATATCCAATGCGAACTTTCCCTGCTCACCATCCAAAATATATCCAATATAATTGGTCCAGTAATTTCTTCGGTTCGAAATTTTCACTTTCACAAAGGTTCCGGTGAAAATCAGCTTTACATAACTTGCTGCGTACACAAAAACAGGTTCTGCCGGGCAGTCAAAATCAATACGCCCGCTGTATTGTAATGCAGCATTATCAGGATATATGTACATTCTTTTTTCTCCTTCCGTCATTTACAAAAAGGCTGCCACTTCGGACAGCCCTTCTGCAAGAAATAAATTAAGTTAGAAAGGAAAGGCTTCTGCTGACAGCTTCTGCCACTAGCGTCTGCCAATCTCTGTATCTGTACTATTTACAACACTGTGATCTTTGATGTAATCAATGATATCGTCCAGTTCTGTAAAAGCAAGACCTACATAACTGTCTGCTGCGCCATAATAAATCGCAATCTTTCCAGTCTTTGAATCGTGGATCGTTGCACATGGGAAGCATACATTTGGCACAAATCCGCGTTCCTCATACCACTCTTCCGGTGTTAAGAGGAAGTTCTCACAACGGTATTTGACAATGGAAGGATTGTCAATGTCTAAGATTGCTCCACCGATGGAGTATACATATCCGTTACAGGTTCCGCTTACTCCATGGTAGAATAGCAGCCATCCCTCATCTGTCTCGATCGGCGCTGCACCTCCACCGATTTTTAAGGACTCCCACCATTCAGAACCTTTTCCCATCACATGACGGTGTCTGCCCCAGTAAACCATATCCGGGCTTTCACTGATAAAAATATCGCCAAATGGTGTATGTCCACTGTCAGAAGGTCTGGATAACAGCATGAAGTTACCGTTAATTTTTCTCGGGAATAAAACTGCATTTCTGTTAAATGGTAAAAATGGATTCTCGATTCTTGTAAATGTCTTGAAATCAGTTGTCTTTGCCATACCGATTGCTGCGCCATAGAAATCCTGACACCAGATAATGTAGTAGGTATCTTCCACTTTTACAAGTCTTGGATCATATGCATAGACCGGCATAAATGGTTTTCCATCTTCGTCTACAAACTGGATCTTGTTTTCTTCAAAATTCCAATGGATCGCGTCTTTGCTTCTTCCCATATAAATGTATGGGATTCCGTTGGTCTGTTCTCCACGGAACACACCGATAAACTCTCCTTCATAAGGCATAACAGCACTGTTAAAAATACGTGCCACTCCTTTTAATGGATTTCTTCCGATGATCGGATTCTCACTGTATCTCCAGATTGGAGCATCGGTCAGGTTCGCCGGGCGCTCCTGCCATGGTACATTTGGTACTTCCGGGCTTAACATTTTATATTTGCTCATAATAATCCTCCTTGTTTTGCGAAGCAAAATCCGAACTCATGTGAGGAGAGGATTTAGCCTCATTGTTTTGTTTATTCACGATTTAATAATTCCAGATTTTTCTTGATCAGATCACATCTCTGTGCCACACACTCTACTGAGCGAAGCGGATCTGTTGGCGTATTGAACACATAATCGATCAGTTTATCTAAGGTTGTCGTTGCAACATGCATTCTTGTATCCGAAGATGCATAGTAAATAAACACTTCATTGTTCTCATTTACGATTGCTCCGTTGGTGAACACGACATTGCTGACATCCCCCACGCGTTCTTCTCCTCTTGGTCCGATCAGAAGTCCTGACGGCTCTGCGATCACCTTGGACGGATCTTTTAAATCCGTTGCGAAAGCATAGATCACATAGCGAAGTCCTGCTGCGGTATTACGCACACCATGCGCAATATGGATCCATCCACGGTCTGTCTTGATCGGTGCCGCTCCGGCTCCGTTTTTTGCTTCTGTGATGGTGTGATATTTGCGGAGACTTGTCATTTTCTCCTCGCCGATCACTGCATGCGTAATGTCATCACACAGACCGAATCCAATTCCACCGCCGCTTCCTGTCTCAATAAAATCGTCCATTGGTCTTGTATAGAATGCATACTTTCCATTGACAAATTCCGGATGCAGTACAACATTTCTCTGCTGGGGAGAATTCAAAGTAACAAGATTATCTAATCTCTCCCAGTGTTTTAAATCTTTTGTACGTACGATTCCTGCTGCAGCGACTGCTGCTGACAGGTCATTGACGGAAGTATCCTTGCTCTCTGAGCAGAACACGCCATAAATATAACCATCCTCATGTTTTGTCAGACGCATGTCATAAACATTTGTCTCTTCCGGGCAGGTGTCTTCGAGTAAAATCGGGTAATCCCAGAAACGGAATCCATCCACTCCGTTGTCACTCTCTGCCACACCGAAAAATGATTTTCTGTCGTTTCCTTCAATTCTTGCAACCAGATAATATTTTCCGTTCAACTCGATTGCACCGGAGTTCATCACTGCGTTGATGCCAAGACGCTCCATAAAATATGGATTTGTCTCTTCGTTCAGGTCATATCTCCAGGTAAGCGGAATATGCTCTCTTGTCAATACCGGATATTCATAACGGTCATAGACACCGTTATAAAAATCAGATTTTTTATTTTTCCGGCTTAAGAGTTTTTCCTGATCTTTTAATAACTCATAATATTTTTTGTGAACCATTTTTTATATCCTCATTTAATTTTCTATTTTTCTGCACGTTTTATCAGTTCCATACACATGCGTCCATTGTGATACGGGCATTTCCACGGTTCTACGACCGGTCTTCCCTCGATTGGAGAACCATCTTTCTTTACTTCCCAGAACCACTCGGAGCCGATCCGCTTATCGATCACATACTCTTTGATAAACTCCCATTCACTGACCGCTGCCTCCAGATACTCTGTTCTCTCCGGTTCTTTTTCATAACCATTTAAAAAGCCAATCACTGTCTCCGCCTGTACCCACCAGACACGGTTTTCATTGACGACACCGCGGTCACATTCATTTGCCAGGGAATGTCCGTCAAATGCCACATGGAAAATCTGATTTGTCAGATCTTTTGTGATCGGTGTCATTTTCCTGCGGTAATCATCCCTTCCAAGCACTTCCACTCCACGATCCATCAGCCATGCTGTTTCGATGTCATGTCCATAGGAATGAAGGTCTAAAATACTGTGATACTCCCGGTCAAAAAAGACTTCCTGTCTGTGAAGTTTTTGATTATACACTTTTTCTGCAAAGGTATCCATGATCCACATCAGGCGTTTTTCCACTTTGCTTCTGGCACTTACTGCCCATGTGTCGTCCAATGTTTTTGCCACACGGACAAACTCTGTGTATGCCTCAAATACATGAAGCAGCGTGTTCATCGTCTTGTCGGCAAGCACACCGTTCTCAGACAGTTTTTCATTGGATTCCGGCTTAAAGTCAATGGTAAATGCTTCTAAATATCCGATCTCATCGGTGCATTTTTCTTCGATCAGTTCAAAGAGCTGATATGCTGTTTCCAAAGCTTCCCTATCGCCGGATGCCTCAAAATAAGACGACAGTGCATAGATGCAAAATGCCTGATTATAAGTATGTTTTGTAGTATCTTCCGGAGTTCCGTCATAGTTTAACGACCAGAAAATGCCGCCGTTCTTTTTGTCAATACATTTTTCTTTCAGAAATTCATATCCGTGTTCTGCCTCGGAAAGCAGACTTTCATCTGCCTTCCCGGCATTTTTTAACACGGTATATGCATTGGAGAAGAACCATGTGATCCTGCTGTTTAAGATACAGCCCTTTACTGCTTTTTTATCTAATTCGAGGTCATAGGAAAGCCATCCATAATAGCCGCCATACTGATCATCTCTTAATTTCTTCCAAAACGGGATAATTGTCTGTTCCAAATGTTCTCTGGCTTCTTTCGCCAGACGCTGTTTTTCGTTCATCATAAGCCTCCCTCCTGAAACATCCAGTAAAATTATGTCCTGATTTAACCTTTTACAGCTCCAGCAGTAATACCACTGTAAATCTGTTTCTGACATACGACAAAGACGATCAATGCCGGAAGCAGTGAGATGATAACACCTGCACAGATAAGGTTATACTGGCTTCCAAGTGGTCCGGTAAAGGTATACAGGGAAATCGCCATTGTCTTTAATTCCTGTTTGTTCAAATAAAGGTTTGCTGCATAGTATTCATTGTACACGCCGACACCTTTTAAGATACATGCGGTTACGATCGCCGGTTTTAGCAGAGGGAGCATGATCTTCCAATAAATCTTGAAATAAGAAGCTCCATCAATGATCGCAGATTCATCTAATGATACCGGAATGTTTTCCATGTACTGGATAAAAATGTAAATGGAGATAACATCAGTTCCCATCATCATGATGATGTATCCATATAAATGATTGATAAAACCGAGTTCATACATAATCTGATATACGGTTACCTGCATCGCAACACCCGGTAATAAGGATGCGAATAAGAACAGATTTCGGATCAGTCCGTTTCCCGGAAATTTGAAACGGTTTAATACATAGGCAAGCTGTGTACCGATAATAACAGATCCTGCAAGTACGCAGAGCATAACGATCACGGAGTTAAGAAATGCCCTGCCCATGTTGGCACGCTGGAATGCCTCCACAAAGTTAGAAAAGTTCAGCCAGCTCTCCGGCAGTGTCATAACATTTGTTGACTGATATTCCTGTTTTGTCTTGAATGCTGTGATCACACAGGAGATGATCGGTACAACGGATACCAGTGAGAAAAATACAAGGGATACATATTTTACAACAATCCATATCATCTGTGTGACAGAGTAATGTTTTCTATTCTTTTTCATTTATGCTGCCCCCTTTTTTGCTGCTTTTTTCTGTTTGATATATTCTTTTCTACGCTTACGCTCCTCTTTGGTCATAACCTCGTCGGTCTGATCCGCATTCCGGTAAATGTATTTGAAGAATAATTTCTGTAAGATCGTACATGCAAAAATAATGAGTAACAATACGACTGCCATTGCAGATGCAAGACCTACCTTCTGGTTGGTGTGTGCGATCCTGTTCATGTTGATGAAGTAAGTTGCTGTTCCGTTTGCACCGTCTGTGATAACGTATGGCTGTTCGAATGCACTGAGTGCACCGGTGATGGATAAAATAACGTTTAACGTTACAATTGTTTTAATGCTTGGCAGTATTATATGTAAAAACTGCTGAAATTTATTTGCACCGTCTAATTCGGCTGCTTCATACATCTCTGCGTCTACAGACATAATAGCTCCAATGAAAAGAACCATATTATTACCAAAATATCTCCAGACAGATGTTGCAACCAAAGACCAGTTGTTGATCTTCTGGTCTTTTAACCAGTACGGAAGACTTTCCAGGTCAAATCCACACCATCCTAAAATCGTATCGAATACGAATCCTCTGGTATAGAAGTATTTAAAAATAAAACCAATGGCAATACCACTGATCAGATATGGGAAAAACATTAATCCCTTGAAGAAGTTACCGCCTTTTGTCTTGAAACTCAAAATTGTTGCCAGATATAAGGCAAGTGCAAGCTGGACAATGGAACCAGCCATATAATATAGGCTTAATGTTAATGATGCAAAAATATCTTTGTTCCGGAATACTTCTGCATAATTTTTTAATCCAACAAAAACTCTTTTGTCTACCGGAGTCGTGTATTTCATCTTATAAAAACTGAATTTCACCATCTCTCCGAATGGCAGATATGTAAAAATAAACAACAAAGCAAGTGGAATAATCATAAACGCCAGTATAATCAGTGTTTGCTGTCCCTTTCTGCTTTTGAACCATTTCAGCGCTGTCATATCAATCTCCATCCTTTTCTTTCTAACTGTGCAGCTTTCACTGCTCCCCAACCTATTTCTATTTTTGTCTGCACCAAAAGCAAACCCTATTAAGAAAAAAGCTGCCGCACTAAAAGACTTCTTATTTTAGCGCGGCAGTCTCTTAAAAATTCATAGCCACCTTTTTATCAGTGATTATTCTTCTGTAATCTCAACACCGTTGTCTTCCTGTGCCTGTGTCCATGCTGCGTTCCATTCTGCCATGATGTCATCAAAGGACTCATCTCCATTTGCTGCATGCTCGATGATCTTCTGGACTTTATCTTTACCACCAGCATTGATCATTAAGTCAGAATCAGCATTTAATGCATTTAACAGATCTTCTTCACCTGCTGCTGCAGACTCATCTGAAACAAAGATCACATCTCCGAATGCTTCATATGCATCCGGATAATCATTGTCAGCTAACTCAATCGGAATACCGCCTTCATTGTAAGCAAATCCGGATTCCTCTGTCAGCCATTTTACGAATACCATAGCTGCTGCCTGATTTTCTTCGGAAGAATTTACGTTGATACCATAGCTGTAGTCAGCGCCTGAAGATGCATACTGCTGTCCGCCTATTGTGATCGGGAATGGCATATAACCAACATCTTCACCGTGTTCATCAGCTGCTACCATCTGTGAGTAAGCCCATGAACCAAGTACCATTGTTGCGATCTCACCACGGTTGATCATACCCTTGGAATCTTCCCATGCTGTTGTAGAGTAATCATCCTCTGTCAGACCATCTGCAACTGCATCATAGAGAACTTTGTATAATGCATATGGATGTGTTCCATCGCCATAATCTTTGAACGGATCTTTTGTATGAAGAAGTTTCTGATTCATGTATGTAGCATCACCTGTTGTTGTTCCGGCGATCTGTCCATCCCACTGCTCCATTGGCCATCCATCTGCATAGTTTGTATAAAGTGGGATAATGGAAGAATCATATGCTTTGATTGCTTTTAAAGCATCGATAAATTCATCCGGAGTTTTTGGGATCTCAGTCACGCCTGCTTCCTCAAACACTCTCTTATTGTAAACAATGCCCTGTGCATTTCCGGTAGAAGGTACGCCGTAAACCAATCCGTCATAATCCCATGTATTTGCAAAACGGATCTGTTTTGACATTTCATCTAATGTTCCATATGGAAGGAAGTATGTGCTTAAATCAACTTTGTCTACTGCCGGGATCATCATGATATCGCCCCAGTCGCCACTCTGTAAACGAAGAATGGAATCATCAGAGTAGTTTGTATCCGTCTCAATTTCTACCGTGATGTTTGGATACATTTTATTAAAATCTGCAATGTATGCATCCCAGTTCTTTCCAGGGTAGCTGGCTTCTGCCATATCTGTTCTCTGGTTAAACACATGAATGGTTGTTGTAATATCTGTGTAGCTTTCCCCTAACACAATACCTGCATAAGAAAGTTCTCCATCTGCAGATGCATCTGATCCTGTGTTGGATGCAGATCCTGTCTCTGTGGAAGGTGCTGCATTACTGTCTGTACTGCTTGTACCCTCGTTACTGCCGCATGCTGCCATGCTAAGCGTCATCGCTGCTGCTAATGAAACGGCTAAAACTTTTTTCAATTTCATAGTTTGTTTTCCTCCTTTAGCTATCTTTAACTTGTTTTTTAGCTTGATTTAAGCATATATCATTTTATTAATTAAGTCAATTGTTTTCTGTCCTTCTTTGTGCTTTTCTACTTTATATACAAGATTAAATTATCTTTTTTGTATATTATGAATAATTAATTTTTTTAAATTAATTTTTTAGCTTATTTTATTGCTTAATTTTCTTTTATATTTTAGTTTAAAAATTAATTTAATCACATGAATATGTAATTTTCCTTGCAGAGCATTTTTATGTAATAGAAACAAAGTTCCTATTACATAAAAAAGAAAGCTGCAAAAGTGATCTACTTTTACAGCTTTCCATACTAACTGATATCCGTAACACTCTCCCGAATCACCAGATGTCCTTCCACAATGCTTATACCCTGCCTGTAATTTTCACCATTCAGTTTTTTGAGCATAATATGAATCGCACGCCGTGCCATCTCCTTAATATCTACTTCATAGGTTGTAAGCGGCACGTCACAAAGTCCTGGATACAGATAATTATCATAGCCGACCACTGAAATGTCTTCCGGCACACGATATCCGTTCTGACGCAGTTTTGGAATAAAATAGCTTGCCGTCACATCTGAATTACAGACAAACGCTGTCGGCATATCCTCCGGAAGTTTCATGTAGAGATCTGCATCAATAACCCCCGTCTCCTTGTCACGGTCTTCTAGCAGCCACTCATCCTTTATTCTTTCCCCATGCTCCATCATGGATTTCATATATCCCAAATAACGGTCTGTAATAGATCCGGTGGAAAGGATCGTTCCAATATATCCGATCTTACGATGTCCCATATCGAATAGATAATTGGTCAGCCGGTAGGCTCCATAATAGCTGTCTGAGATCACTGCATCTGTCTTCCGGTCCTCCGTGCAGAAATCCAGATACAAGATTGGAACATTTGCTTTCCGGTTTAATACTTTTAAATACTCATCCTGCATCCTTCCGATAATGATCAGGCTGTCTGCCTTCTGCTCCTGGATCAGGATTGGGACTGTCCCATTCTTTTCTTCCTTCTCGCCGACCGCTTCCATCAGCGTAAAACAACCCTTGGATACAGCTTTTGTTGCCACCTGCTGATACATCTGCCAGTAAAAAGATTCATACAAGCCCATATATCTGGTGGCGATCAGCACTCCGATATTATAACTATTCCCTGTATTCTGGCTCTTTCTTGCAGACGGCTGCTGATAACCCAGCTCCTCCGCAAGACTTTTTATCTTTTCCCGCATTTCCTCACTGACACCCTTTTGTCCGGAGAGCGCCTTGGAAACTGTGACGGTGCTGACTGACAACCGCTCTGCGATGTCGGCCAGTTTCACTGCCTTCGCCATGTCCTCACCTCTTATTTTTTATTATTATTTCAAATAATACCAAATTTTATATTTACTCCGCCGCCTTCACATGGATCAACACAGACTGGAAATCGCCCCACATATTCGGGATATTGATTCCGGCATGCATCAGTGTATCTCCATGATAAACACCTTTGTCCCCTTCAATCTGGTAGTTTCTATCCGGCTGCAGTCCCTTCAGGCAGATTCTGCGGCTGTGATAATTCGGGCGGTTTAACACCTGTACAAATGTGACAAGTGCCTCTTTCTTATCTTTGGATACAACCTCATAACAGTCGTATTCATGATTCTTTGCATAGGAAGCAATGCGATAATAGTCACCCTCACGCACAAGATCATTGTATTTGTGATACATGGCCGTCTGCTCCGGAATGAGTTTTCTGTCCTCCTCCGGGATTTTGGTGATATCAAGTTCATAGCCAAATGTTCCCGCCAGCGCCACATTTCCTCTTGTTGCAAACGGAGTAACCCGTCCCACCGTATGATTCGGACAGTCCGATACGTGTGCGCCCATAGTGGACAGTGGATAGATTAGCGCCGTACCCTCCTGTATCTTCAACCGTTCGATTGCATCGGTATCATCTGAGCACCAGATCTGCGGGCTGTAATATAACATTCCGGGATCAAAACGGGCACCGCCGCCGGAACAGTTTTCCAACAAAAGATCCGGAAACTCTGTCATGAGACGTTCCTGCAGTTCATAGACCCCCAGCACATAACGGTGCATGAGTTCTCCCTGATGTTGTTCATCTAAAAAGCTGCTTCCAAGATCCGTGAGCTGACGGTTCATATCCCATTTTACATAGGCGATATTGGCGCTCCGCAAAACAGATGCCACCGCTTCGTACACATAATCCCTGACTTCTTTTCTGGACAGATCCAGCACAAACTGATTTCTCGAACGGCATGGTGTCCTGTCCGGAAGTGCTATTGCCCAGTCCGGGTGTTCCTCATACAGTTTTGAATCCGGTGAGATCATCTCCGGTTCAAACCAGATACCAAACTGCAGACCGATCACATTCACTTCATCGACAAGATGTTTCAGTCCGCCGTTGATTTTTTCTTCATTGACCTGCCAGTCTCCGAGGCTTGTATTATCATCATTGCGGTGACCGAACCATCCGTCATCCATAACCAGCATCTCAATGCCGCATTTTTTCGCTTCTTTTGCGATGGCAATGAGTTTTTCCGTATTAAAATCAAAATAGGTTGCTTCCCAGTTGTTGATCAGAATCGGACGTTTCTTATTTTTATAAGGACTGCGTATCATATGACTGCGGTAAAAATCATGCAGATTTCTCGTCATGCCGCCAAGTCCGTTCCCAGAAAATACAAGTACTGTCTCCGGGGCATAAAATGTTTCATTTTGCTTTAATTCCCAGCAGAAATCCTGCGGATGGATCCCCATCATCACACGCAGGGTGTCAAACTGATTTTTCTCCACCTGTGCCAGAAAGTTGCCAGAATACACAAAATGTACTCCATACACTTTTCCCTGATCTTCTGTGGCATCTTTTGAAACAAGCGCCACAAATGGGTGCTCCTGATGGGAGGATTCCCCACGAACAGAACTCACGGACTGTTTTCCGTATCCGACCGGGCGCTGTTCGATCTGTCTCTCTCTCGCCCAGGAGCCATGCAGCGTCAGCATCTCATAATCTTCTGCATCCATATCAAAGGAAGCCGACATGACTTTTGTGAGTGCGATCGTCTCTGCCTCATGGTTTGTCACACGCACACTTCTGGTGATCACGTCGCTCCCTGCAAAAACAGTGTATACAAGCACTGCTTCCAGACCAAGCACCGGATCTTCGGTCACGATCTCTAACGTCTGACATTCCGTCTCTTTTGCAAAGGAAGCCGGCAGTCCCGGGATTTTCTTTTTTCCGTCAAAAATCTGATGGGACCTGTAAAAAAACTGCACAGCGGAATGACCGTTTTTATCCAGCACCGCAATGACACTTTCCCGGTAATCGCCCACTCCGTTTCCCGGATACTCCATCGGAAATGTATCTAAAAAAGAGCTTCTGTCGCGGTTATTCTTTGACGGCACCATTGGATTTTCATCTGTGCGCAGAAGATATGCCACATCCGTGTCGCTGATCTTTGCGCCATAGTAAACATGTCCTAAAAATCCCTCGTTATCCACTACTGCCATCACATAGCTTGTATGCTCTGTATCTAACTTAAATACTCTGTTTTTTTCATCAAATTGAATGTTCATTTTTCTATTCTTCCACAAGATCCTTTTTTAATGCTTCCAGTTTTTTCTCTGCATCCTGCAAAGAAGTGCCTTTGACACCATAGTAGAATTTGATCTTAGGCTCTGTTCCGGACGGGCGCACACAGCACCATGCATTGTCAGAAAGTTCATAATATAAAACATTGGAAGCCGGAAGTCCTGTTTTTGTCACTTCCCCGGTCTTTAAATCTTTTCTTGTATCCTCTTTGTAATCGCGGACTGCAAGCACTTCAAATCCACCGAGTGTTTTCTTTGGATTGCTCCGCATATCACTCATCATCTGCTGGATCTGGGCGGCTCCGTCGATTCCTTTTAAGGTCATCGTGGAAAGTCCCTCTCTGTAGTAACCGTATTTCTCATACAGGTCGATCATGGCATCCCACAATGTTTTTCCATGTTTTTTGCACCAGGAAGCCACCTCGCACAACATCATGACTGCCACACAGGCATCTTTATCCCTTGCATATGTTCCGGCTAAGCATCCATAACTTTCCTCCAGACCGAATACATAGTTGTGTGAATGATTCTGTTCAAACCATTTGATCTGCTCTCCGATATACTTAAATCCGGTCAGTACCTCGATCAGTGCCACGCCGTAGGAAGCTGCCATTGCTTTTGCCATGTCCGTTGTAACGATAGTCTCTACAAGTGCAGGATTCTCCGGCATCGTTCCAGTTGCCGTTTTCTCTCTTAAAATATATTCTGCGATTAGCATTCCGGACATATTTCCGGTGAAAGTCACATACTCTTCGGTCTTTGTGTCTTTGCAGTATACGCCAAGACGGTCTGCATCCGGATCTGTCGCAAGCACGATGTCTGCATCCACTTCTTTTGCAAGTTTTAAGGCAAGTTCAAATGCCTTTGGAGATTCCGGGTTTGGATATGCTACAGTCGGGAAGTTTCCGTCCGGAAGTTCCTGCTCTTTTACAACATAGACATTTTCAAATCCAAGTTCTTTTAACACACGGCGCACCGGGAGATTTCCGGTTCCATGTAGCGGTGTGTATACAATCTTGATGTCCTTTGCCATCTCTTTGATGATCTCCGGATGGATGGACTGTTTTTTCAGTTCTTCCATGTAACGGTCATCGATTTCTTTTCCGATTGTCACAAAAAGTCCGGCTTTCACGGCATCCTCTTTTGCCATAGTCTTAACCTGTGTAAAAGAAGTTACTTTTGCAACTTCTGCAAGGATATTTTTATCATGAGGCGGTGTGATCTGTGCACCATCCTCCCAGTAAACTTTGTATCCATTATATTCTCTTGGGTTATGGCTTGCTGTGATCACAATTCCAGAAACACAGCCAAGTTCACGGACTGCAAATGAAAGCTCCGGTGTCGGGCGAAGGCTGTCAAACACATAAGCCCTGATTCCGTTTGCATTCAGGCAGAGTGCTGCCTCCTCGGCAAATTCCGGTGACATGATTCTGGAATCGTGTGCGATGGCAACTCCTTTTTCCTGTCCGTTCTGGGAAATGATATAGTTTGCAAGTCCCTGTGTCGCCTGTCTTACAGTGTAGCTGTTCATACGGTTCGTTCCTGCTCCGATTACACCTCGAAGTCCTCCGGTTCCAAACTCAAGCTGACGGTAGAAGCGATCCTCGATCTCTGCCTCATTATCCTTGATTGCTTCTAATTCTGCTCTTGTTTCTTCTGAAAAATATGGGTTTGTACACCATTCTCTGTAGGTTTCCATGTAACTCATCGCAATTCTCCTATCTTCTTCCTGCTATTTTTGAAAGATTTTTCCGTTCTCTCAAAAGGTTATTAGAATTATAACCTTTTTTTAAGTAAATGTAAACTTATTTTAGCTTATTTGTTTTATTTTTAGTTTATAATAATTTATCATCTTATTACCTGCTCTTTGTAAGCTGTGAAAAATGTTCTTTGACCACCTGTTCCGCCGGCTTTTGATATATCTCGTAATCCCCCATCAATAGCGCCTGTTCTCTGGTCGGAAGCTTTGGATTCCATGACCAGAATGCCATTCCTTTAAGCCAGTCGCGCTTCTCACAAGCCTCAAACATTGCTTCATACCAGTCACGCTGTCCCTGAAGATCTACATCACCGCGCACTTCCCAGTTATTTGGCACCAGATTGGAATCTTTCACTGACATACATCCAGCCTCCGCAAAAAAGAACGGCTTCTGATATTTTTTCACAACACGCTCAATCCGGTCTAACTGATTTTCCCAGTCATGTATCGGATAATAGCCACTCGATGAAATGACATCCACCGCATCCCACCACGTCACATGTTCTTCCTGATATTTATCTGTATTGTAAGACACAAGACCATGATAGACCTCTTTTATATCCGAGATCAGCTTACGCCACTCTTTTTCCCGGTGTTCCGTCATGACCATCTCACATCCTGCAATAAATATTTCGCATCCTGTTTTCTCTGCTATTTTTGCATAGTGCAGCTGAAACGCAGTGTAAGATGGAAACCAGTTGCTCCACTTTGCCTCGCACACCACATCATAGTCAAAGAAACTGATAAATGCCCTCCATGTTCCATCTGCGCAGTTTGCAGTCGGTTTCAATGCCACACGGAGTCCCAGTTCTTTTGCATAAGCGATCATCTCCACAAGTTCCTCATCTGTCATTGTCGCCTCTGATGTATAGCAGATCTCTTCTGAATGGGCATTTTTCTGCACTCCATTTGGTGCAAATATTACAAAGTCTGCTCCGGTCCTCTCCTGCATCTGTTTTAAGCTTTCTTTTGCCGATGCACTGTTTAAAACGCCTGCGCCGCAAAAAGGCGCAAAGGTAAATCCACAAATATATTCCATTGTATTTTCTCCTCACGATACTATTAAAATCACTTCACACCATTCGTCATCATAACGGCAGAGAGACCATTCAGATTTGAATAGACAAAACACAGCACGATCATTCCGATGATCGATACCGCCATACCGATTCCGGATAAAATCATACCCGCCAGTGCCATTCCGTTTTTCTCCGGCTGCACCTTTCTCGAAAGCCTGCCACCGATCAGTCCAGCGATTCCAATGCCAAGACCATATCCCATAAAGCCAGTCAAAATGGATATCATTCCGAGCGCAAGCGACAGAGCAGCATTTCGGTCTGCCTCCTCGAATGTTTCAAACACCACGATATGATTTGCCTCCTGCTCCATCTCCAGAAGTTTTTTCGGGCGAAGCAGCACAATACACGGAATCAGCAAAACAGGAACGGCGATCAAATTAGCGGCAGACATCTGGTTGATCTGTTCCACAGTTGTTCCAACTCCAAAAATTCCGCTGCCCATCAGACTTGCAAAATCGACCAGTGCATGAAAAGTCATTACAAGCCAGATATTTCCTGACCGGGCATAAACTGCGCCAAAGATCACACCCAGAAAGGCAGCGTTGATTGCCTGGATCATCGCACTCGTCACAGTCACTCCCTGTGAAATATTTGTCAAATGTACCGCCCCAAACAATACCCCACTGAGAATGACTGCCCAGAGAATTCCTCTTTTTGTTTTGGAAAAACGTTCCAGAAACAGATTCAAGATCACACCGCGGAAAACAAGTTCTTCCGTCCATCCGATCAGAAACATGGTTGCCGCAAAGAACAGGATTTCCAATGCAGATACAACTTTTGTATCCGGTGTCATCATCTGCACATAAAGCTGTGCCGCCAGTTCCAGACAACAGTATCCTGTCAGGAATCCACCAATATAAAGTCCATTGATAAATCCTTTTCCCTTTTCTTTCAATATTCCAACATAACCAAACAGACATAAAAACAGGAATGCAACCACCCCTGCCGCGAACTCTGCGATCATGCTGTTTCCATAACCCGGAAGTGAAACTGTATTGGCAAGGAAAAACGCTGCTACATCCATACTTCCAAGAAAAATCGCTACAATCAGTATCGCAACGAGTATCGTAACCACCTTCGGCATTCTCATAAGTTTCTTTTTCATGTTCTTCTCCCCTTTAATTGATTTTTCCATCGGCGTCAATCGTAATACCATTTGAAATCTGTGTCATATACTGATACAGTGCTGATGCACTGTTTATATCCATCAGTCTTGTTGTGCCCCCTGCCGCATAAACCGGAAGTAATTCATAGGATGCGGTTCCATCGGATGAGACCTGTACTTTCACTGCAACCGTCTTATCAATGCTCTGTCCAAATACAAAGTTTCCAAGACTGTAAAAGACCGGTTTTCCACTGATATATGAGATTCCCTGTAAACAGTGTGTATGTGCTCCAAGAATCAGATCTGCCCCTGCAGTAAAACAATCCGTGGCAATCTTTGTCTGATAGTCCTGCGGATACGCATCATATTCCACGCCCCAGTGGATATAGACCGACAGGAAATCACATTCACTCCGCGCTTCTTTGATCAACTGCACCAATTTTGTATCATCATAGGCGGTCAGCATTCCCGGTGTCCGCTCTTCCACTTTCCAGTTTGACTCCGGCACCACGCGGGATGCCGCAAGAAATCCAAATTTTTTTCCATTTTTCTCGATTACCTGCAATTCATACGCCCGCTCTTTGGTCTCCCCGGCTCCTGCATACAAAATACCGGCTCCGTCCAGTGTCGTAAATGTATCGGACAACGCATCTCTTCCATAATCTAAGGTGTGATTGTTGGCGAGTGATACAATATCCACGCCCATCTCATTTAAAGCCTTCACATATTTCGGATCACAGCAAAACGTAAACTGTTTGTCCTCCATCGGCTCTCCACGGTTACTGAACGGGAACTCATTATTCACCATGAAAATATCTGCATCCTGCAGCTCCTGCAGCAGCTGCGGCTCGATCACTTTTTCAATGCCGCCCGCATCATAGTTGCTTTTAAAGGCGTTTGCAAACAGTACATCCCCTGCAAAAATCAGTGTCGTGCTGCCGTCTCCTTCGGTATTCCCTGCTTCTGTCTGCTTGTCCTTTTCTCCATCTGCTATGTTTGTTACTTCCTCTTCTGTGTCGTTTTGGATTTCATCCTGCCCGTCTGCCTCATCCGTTTTTTCTGCTTCCGGTATCTGGATCGGTTCCTCCGTGCTGCTGATAACCGTCTCGGACATCGCATCATTCACCGGCTCACTGTGCTGTTTTCCCCACGAAAAAATAATCAGTGTCACCATCGCAAGCAATATCACAAGCGACAGTGCATATAAAACAATCCGTGTTCTTTTTCCCATTCCCTTGCTCCTGTTCTTCCTATTAAAATATACGAATTCTTGTATGTTTTTTCTTTCGTGTTCATCATATCATATTGTGATTAAAAAGACAAAGATTGGGAATTTTTTACCTGAAATGGAGGGGATACTAATGATAACAACGAGTGAGCTTTTGCAGTTAATGAGTTTGTTAATTAGTGTTGCCGGATTATTTTACCTCATTGGAAAAGATAATCATAGCAAAAAGAAATAACCGCCCTCTGCCCAAAGATTGCGGTTATTTCAAATAACTAATATTAAATCGGGCTAACCGTCTATCGGCAGCACCTTTTTATGTTTACATTATATCATGAAGCAAAGCTTCATGATCGTTATCTACACTCGCTTCGCTCAGCAGTCTTTATTATATCATAAAGACAAAAAATGTAAACCATCTATTTTTTATCTCCTTTACTGCTGTGTCAAAACAGAAATATCTCCTACTCCTGCAGTCAGTTCCACTTCTGCTCCGCCGTTGCTGCCGGTCTCATACTCCGCATCAAAAGCCCCTTTCGATTGCCCGTTCAACCTGATTTCTCCAAGTCCGGCAGACAGATCAAATGCATAGCTTTTCTCTGTTCCGGTAAGAGAGACATTGACATCGCCGGTTCCTGCCTCCACTTCCAGTTTGTTTGAAACGCTTCCGCTGAACACGGCATCTCCAACTCCTGCTTCGATAGACACTTTCGGGAACTGTCCATTCAGAATCGACACATCTCCTGTGCCAACTTCAAACACGGCTTTCTCGCTGGCTGAGATCTGATTCACAGAGAGTTCTCCCACTCCAACAGACACATTTACTTTTCTTGCCGTAAACGCTTCGCTTTCCATGGAAATATCCCCGGCTCCCACTACAATGTCCAGTGTCAGATTTTCGCACTGTCTTGGCAGAACTACCGTAAAGGTCGGTCCTTTCTCAAAATGGTGGTGTCCGCTGTGATAGGATACCTTCAGAGCGGAATCCTTCTGTTTTGTAGAAAGATAATCCTGATACCCATTTTCCATTTTAATACTGATCTCATCCGCAGAATCCGACACTTCAAAAATAAGTTCATTTACCACATCCAGTTCCAGTTTCAGGGAAGCAGCTTCTGATGCCGGATAAGGTATAATGCAGCTTTCCGTTCCTGCCGGTTCACTCTTCAAATCCGTAAGATTCAGGATCCATGAACCAAAACTCTCCACCGCCCTATTATCATCCATGAGCTCGTCATCCTCATCATCCCAGTCGTCATTATCCCAGTCGTCGTCCCAATCTTCGTCGTCCCAATCATCATCGTCATCATAATCATCATCCCAAAAATGATCCAAGATGCCATGTCCCTGATCATAAGCATAATAAACTCCATTGCCAATATGCCAGTTGCCAAAATCAAGTTCACCGGCAAGTGCTTTCCGGTGGATGGTTGACCATCCGGCCCCCATCACTGCGGCGATACCGCTGAAAACAATTCCGAGTGCGGCTAAGCTTCCTGCAATGATCAATATAATCTTTGTAAATTTTTTCATTTCATCTCACACTCCTCTCTTTGTCTTGCCAAATGCCTTTTTGCAAAGCTCTGCAATGCCTTTCACTGCCCATGGGACAAACCAGCCAAAGCACCATACCACAAGCCACACTGCAAGTACTCCAAGCGCAAGAACCAAAAGTCCACCGCCTAACAGTCCAAGACCTACTGCCACGCCTTTTGTGAAAAGATATCCGACACCAATGCCTGCCAATACAAATCCGGTGATCACTAACGCCGCCATCACTGCAACAATGCTGACTGCCACTGCAAACACACACGCTAAAACTGCTACAAGAATCGCCACCAGAACCGCCGCAACCGTGATCCAGACCGGGCTTGTCAAAACTGCGAGGATCACCCATAAAACTGTTTTTTCTGTTTTATTCTTCTGATTTTCCTTTTTCAGATTCTCTATATCGATCTGGCCGGACGTATTCTGACTGCCATAAGTTCCACCGGTATAAGCAGTATTCTTCTGCTCATAATTACCTGACCCGTAAGTACTGCTTCCATATAAACTGTTCATATATGGATCATCCATTCGTGTTTTGGCATTTTGACCATCCCCAGATGTTCCTTCTGTATGAGTCTCATTTTTTTCGCTGCGCACATCTTCCTCAGGTGTTTCCGCATCAGCCGTTTCACTCACCCCAAGATCTTTCTTGATCACTTCCGCCACCTTCTCCGGCGACTCCAGTTCCTCTAAGATCGATGCCTCATTTCCAATTCCGGCATCCTCAAAATAACTTCTGTAAAAGGCAAGTGCATCCGCTCTCTCTTCCTCTGAAATATCCGAAAGCAGCTGCTCCAGACGTTTTAAAAATTCTTCTTTATTCATTCTTCTGACTCCTCTCCTGAAAATAGTTCTGATATTTTCGAAGAATACGATTCCCACTCGCTGCGGTATTCTGCCAGCTTTTCTTCGCCGGTCTCCGTAATCTGGTAATATCTCCGGTTTCTTCCTCCGCACTCCCTGTCATACACGATCAGGTATCCATCCTTTTGCAGTCTTCGCAAAACCGGATACAGTGTGGATTCTGAAACCTCAATCGCTTTCCGCACATCCTGCGTGATCTTATATCCGTAGGTTCCTTCTTCCTCCTTTGACACGACAGCAAGAACAATCGCATCCAAAAGGGCTGCGCCTGTATTAAATACCATGTACTCACTCCTTGTTATTTTATTTGTAATATTATTTCTTGTTTAATACTATACATCATATAGTATTGTTTTGTCAATATTATTATATTTTTAAAACTGGCATGGTCAATTTGTTTTAAACTGGATTTTTAATTCATGACAGTTTTTGTATATAGTAATCCCAACAACAATCCTGGGAATTGACACAAATACAAACCATAAAAAGGAGAATTTTATTTATGAAACCATCAACTACCTCTACAGCACAGACTGCTGATTCAAAATCTTTATCAAATATCCGTTTTATCACGATCACGGCTCTTTTTATTGCCCTGACCTACGTATTCACTGCATTTATTAATATAAGACTTCCAATCACTGCAAACGGCGGATTGATTCATCTCGGAAACGTACCTCTTTTTATCTGCGCCATTATTTTTGGTAAGAAAAGTGGTGCGATCGCCGGCGGAGTCGGCATGGGACTCTTCGATCTGCTCTCCGGCTGGACTGCATGGGCTCCATTCACACTGATCATTGTCGGTCTGATGGGATATGCCGTAGGTGCCATCACAGAAAAACATCACGGCTTTGGCTGGAACACACTTGCGATCGCAGTTGCATGCGTGATCAAAGTCGCTGGTTACTACATTGCAGAGGGTATCATTTACGGAAACTGGATTGCACCGGTTACTTCCATTCCTGGAAACCTTGTCCAGATCGGTGTTGCTGCTGTCATCGTTCTTTTGATCGTCGGACAGCTTCAGAAAATCGTAAATAAAATGTTATAAGCTGTGTAACATCAATCTCATTTACAAAACAATCTATGATAAAGAAGGAAGTAATTATGTATAAAGTCATGACTCCTGGGCCAACCCAGGTAAAAGAAAATGTGCGTATGGCAAGAAGCCTAGTATGTACCAATCCTGATCTGGATGAAGATTTCGTAGAATTTTATAAAGATACCTGCGAACTGATCAGCTCCCTGCTCGGCACGAAAAACGAAACTCTCATTTTGGATGGAGAGGGAATTTTAGGTTTGGAAGCTGCCTGCGCCTCCCTCACTGAGCCGGGAGATAAGGTGCTCATCATTGAGAACGGCGTGTACGGCGAAGGCTTTGCGGACTTTGTATCCATGTACGGTGGTGTGCCGGAATTTTATCATGCCGACCGCCTGAATGCCATCGACCCGGATGCTCTTTCTTCTTATTTAAAGGAGCATCATGATTATAAATATGCGACCGTTGTTCACTGTGACACCCCAAGCGGCATGCTCAATCCGGTAGAGAAAATCTGTCCGCTTTTAAAAGAATACGGCATTCTGACCGTTGTAGATTCCGTTTCCGGAATGTTTGGAAATCACATGGATGTCGACAAGTTCCAGATCGATCTTCTGTGCGGCGGTTCCCAGAAAGCTGTTTCCGCACCTCCGGGACTTACTTTTGTCACAATAAGCGATGCTGTAAAAAATGCCATGCACGTACGCAAGACGCCGATCCGTTCCTTCTATGCAAGCCTTCTGGCTTTTGAGGGATATTATGAGAAAAAATGGTTTCCTTATACCATGCCGATCAGCGATATTTACGGCTTACGCGCTGCTTTTGACAATATCGCTTCCGATCCAGAGTTAGAAGAACGCACACACCGTATCGCCGAAGCAGCCAGACGCGCTTTGACAGAAGCCGGTTTAAAGCTTCACTTGGAAAGCGGTTTCTCCGATACCGTCACTGTGTTTGACATTCCGGCAGAGACCACTTGCGATGCAATTCTTTCCCGCATGAAAAAAGAGCACAATATCATGCTTGCCGGATCTTTTGATGATCTTTCCGGCAAAGTGATCCGCATTGGTCACATGGGAAATAACGCAAACTTTGAAGATATGGCCGCAACCATGTACGCTCTTTCCGAAACGCTTACTTTCCTCGGTGTGAACTTAAAAGGAGATCTTACGGGATTATTCTTAAAATATTATCATTAGTTCCGGAAACAGGAACTAAAAATCGCCCTGATATGATATGTACCCCTTTCACTGGATGTCCAGTAAAAGGGGTACATATCAGTTACTCTGTCAATGCATGCTTTATAATTCCGATCCCGATCGGATATGGTCCTGTGTGCACTCCAATGGTTGCACCGATCTGGTAAATACCGATCTCATCAATTCCAAGACGTTCTTTGATCAGATCCTTTAACATCTCCCGAAATTCCAGAGCTTCATTATGATCATATCCATAACCGATGCAGAAACTGTACTCTCCCGGTTTCGCATTGACTTCGTCTAAATATTCCCTTGTCATATCCACGACTTTTTTCATGGATTTGAGACGATTCCTTGTAATGCCGGAATTAAAGATCTCACCTTCTTTTAACGTGATCAGAGGTTTGATTTTTAATGCGCTGGCTGCAATCCCGGCTAATCTGCCAATCCTTCCGCCATGTTTTAAATAGTCAATACTTCCGATCGTGAAAAAAATTCTTCCTGTCTCACGGATTGGCAGTAACGCATCTACAATCTGCTGATACTCTAAACCCATATCGCGCAGTCTGCATGCCTCTAATACATATAACCCCTGCAGCACAGTATTGACCGTAGAGTCAATGACCGTGATCTGTGCATCCGGGTATTCCTCTAATATCATATCTTTTGCAGTTGTCGCAGACTGCAGGGAGCCACTGAATTTTCTGGTGATACAGATACAGATGACCGGCAGCTGCTCCTTCGCATGTTTTTCAAACACCTCATAATAATCATGCACGGATGGCATGGATGTCTTTGGGAAAACGGTCGGGTGATCCACCATTTCCTGATAGAATTCCCTGACACCGACTTCTACCATTTCCTTCTGATACGTTTCACTGTCAAAGGACACATAAAATGGAACAACCTCAATATCTTTTTCCTTCGTGAGTTCCTGTGAAAGATCCAGAGAACCATCACTGATGATCTGTACTTTTTTCTGCATCATAAATACCTCGTTTATTTACTACTGTCATCTGCAAAATAGCTTTATGACTTCTTATTCTTAAATATACGTTTTCCAACGTAGTTTTTAATACTACATTTCAAAACATTTTTATTATATCACAGGGTATTTAAGTTGTACATTACTTTTGCCATAATTTTCTAAAAATTTTATTATCTACAGCTTGTACTGATGGATTCAATTGCTACGGCTCCGCCGCGCACTACCTCAATAATCTTAAATTTCGATTTTAACAGTGCGATCAGCTCATTATTTCTATGGGCAGTCAGTTTGCATTCCAGCAGGACACTGTCATTTCCGATATCGACCACCTGCACGTTAAACACCTGTGCGATCTGGAATACTTCTTCTTTTTCCGCAGCATTCACACGGAGAACCTTTGCGAACAGTATCTCCTTCATATGAATCGGTACATCTGTTAGATCAATGACTTTGATCACTTCGACCATACGGTTCAGCTGCTTTTTGATCTGTTCAAATGTTATGTCATCACTGGTAACACAGATGGTCATACGGGAAACCGTCTCGTCCTCTGTCGTGCCAACTGTCAGACTCTGCAAATTGTATGATTTCCCGGAAAAAAGACCGGAAACCTTTGCCAGAACACCAACCTGATTTTCTACATATAGTGCAATCCATCTGTCTTTCATGATATTTTCCTCTCTCACCATATCTGTATCCACCTATTTCAAAATCATCTCGCTCATCGGATTTCCACCCTTTACCATCGGAAGCACGATCTCATCCGAAGAGATCAGAAATTCAATGACTGTCGGTGCATCTTTGTAAGTTCTCGCTTTATCCAAAGCTGCCTGAATGTCTTCTTCCCGCTCTACACGGATGCCATGCGCACCATAGCTTTCTGCAAGTGCAACAAAATCCGGTGTATATGGAGGGCATGCTTCATTTGGTCCCTTGCAGTTTGCCGGACAGCTTCTTCTCTTTCTTAAGCATACTGCGGAATAGCGTTTGCCATAAAAAAGCTGCTGCATCTGGCGGACCATGCCAAGATACTGGTTATTGAGCAGGCAGATGATAACCGGTGTCCCCTGCACGATCGCTGTTGCCATCTCCTGAATGTTCATCTGAAAACCGCCATCACCGGTGACACAGACTACCTCCGTATCCCTGTTTCCAATCTTTGCACCGATCGCCGCAGGAAAACCGAATCCCATTGTTCCAAGCCCGCCGGAAGTGATCATCTGGCGTTTTTCGTCAATATCCAGATACTGCGTTGCCCACATCTGGTTCTGTCCTACATCCGTGACAAAAACCGCCTCGTCAAACGTATGGTTGATGTGTTCCATGATCATCTGTGGTGTCATGCCGCGGTCTCTGCGCATCTCAAGTGGATTCTTTTCATCCCATGCCTTAATTCTCTCCTGCCATGCAGCCGTATCCTTTGGTTCTGCCCATTCCAGCAATTTTTCCAGGGCAAGTTTTGCATCCGATACGATTGGAACGTCTACCACAACATTTCTGGAAATGGAAGCAGTGTCCACGTCAATATGTACAATTTTTGCTTTTGGTGCAAATTCATTCAGATCTCCGGTAATACGGTCGTTAAATCTTGTTCCGATGGAAAATAAAACATCACACTCGCTGACTGCTTTATTGCTTGCATATTTTCCATGCATTCCCGTATTTCCGATATAAAGCGGATGCGTTGTGACAATCGCACCCTTTCCCATAATGGTCGTCACAACCGGAACATTCATTTTCTCTGCAAATTCTTTCAACAGCTCATTTGCTTTTGCAATATTGACACCGCCGCCAGCGAGGATCAATGGTTTCTTTGCTGACTTTAACAGTTTGTATGCTTTTTTCAACTGCCCGATATGCACGCTCTCATTCGGTTTATATCCACGGATCTGCACGCTGTCCGGATATTCCGCCGGTCCGCTCGCCGTCTGGATATCCTTTGGAAGATCAATTAAGACCGGTCCAGGTTTTCCTGTGCTTGCAATGTGAAAGGCCATCTTAATGATCTTTCCTAAATCCTTGCGGTCTCTGACCGTCACACCATACTTTGTGATACTTCTTGTCATTCCGACAATGTCAACTTCCTGAAAAGCATCGTTTCCGATCAGGCTTAACGGCACCTGTCCGGTAAAACAGACAAGCGGAATATTGTCATAATGTGCATCTGCAAGTCCTGTCATGATGTTCGTTGCACCGGGACCGCTGGTCACCAGGCAGACACCCACTTTTCCTGTCGATTTTGCATATCCCTCTGCCTCATGTAAAAGTCCCTGCTCATGTCTTGGTAAGACAATTTCAATCTCATCCTGTTTATATAATTCATCAAAAAGATCCGTCACCGTTCCACCCGGATAACCGAAAATCGTATCGACACCCTCTTCCTGTAATGCCTTGACAAATAATTTTCTACCTGTAATATCCATCTTTCTGTCTTACCCTTTCCATTTATACTTCAAAATAATCTGTGCTTTCATAAAATGATACTTTCTGCTGACTGTGTATCTTTTTTCCTCTGACTAACCGATATAACCTAATGTTTTGAGCAAAAAAATCCATCCGGTCAACGTAAACGCCGCCATCAATGTCGTTGTTACAATAACGCTCGCCGTCAGCACTTCATCATTGTTCATGCTCTTTGCCATAATATAACAGCTCGGCGTGGTCGGGGATGCCAGCATGATCAGAATTGCGATCATCTTTTCCCCTGAAAATCCCATCCAGGCAGCAACCGGCAGAAAAACAAGTGGCTGAAGCACCAGTTTGATCATGGACGCCGCCATGGTCGGTGCGATCTTCGCCAGCGCTTTTCTTCCCTCAAATCCTGCTCCGATGGTGATCAGTGCCAAAGGGGTTGCCATCTGCGCCACGTTGCTGACCGTCTTATTTACCAGCGTCGGGAACTGGATCTCAAGCAGTCCCACGATCAGTCCTGCCAGGATACTTAAAATGATCGGATTCTTACATATATTGATCCCCGCCTGCCGGATCTTTGCTTTCTTGTCGATTCCTGTGCTGTCATTTGCCTCAAATGTCAGCACGATCACAGAAAAAATATTATAGAGCGGCACTGCACTGACGATCATCAGCGGTCCCATTGCAGAGGAACCGTAGATATTCTGGATAAAAGCCAGCCCCATAACCGCCGCACTTCCGCGGAAAGATGACTGTACAAATGCCCCGCGGATCGTTTTGTCCCGCACCAGAAGCTTTGCTGTACCCCATACCACCCAGAAACAGATGGTACTCACGATCGCACAGAAAAGCACATATTTAATATCAAATACTGCTTTAATATCAACGCCTGCAATGTCCTTAAACAGCATAAACGGAAGCGTGACCTTGAAATTGAACTTATTTGCCACTGTGACAAAGTTATCATTCAGCATTCCGATCTGCTTTAAAATGTATCCGATCACCATAACCAGAAAAATAGGCATTGTCACGTTGATACTATAGATAAAATTTTCCATTTTTTTCTTTTTCCTATCAGGAAACTCCTCGTTCAAGTAAAGGTAAAACCCAGCAGTCTCTCTGTCTGGGTTTTAGCAATTATAAATCAATTTTCATCTTTTTGGTATGATATATTTTAACAACTTTATTGACATTATTTAATTTTCTCGTATTTGTAAAAATAATATTCCAGATCAAAATACGTCTGTTCCTCACTGTCCTGCGTGATTTTCCACTCCGGCATCTCATCGAGATTCGGGAAATAGGCATCTGCCTCAAATGCATAGTCGATCTTTGTGATATGCGCCACATCACAGTCATCGAGAAGCTGTTTATAAATGGTCTCTCCACCGATCACATAAATATCCTCACTTGGATATTTCTTTAACTCTTCCCGCAATTCTTCCATCGAATGAACGATAATGGCATCTCCCGCCTTAAAATTTTTATCATGCGTCAGCACGATGTTCACTCTTTTTTTGAGAGGCTGTCCGTTTGGAAAACTCTCCAACGTTTTTCTTCCCATGACGACCACTTTCCCGGTTGTCGTCTCACGGAAAAACTTCATGTCTGCCGGAATACTCACCAGCAGTTTATTCTTACATCCGATTGCCCAGTTTTTATCTACAGCTGCGATTAAATTCATATTTCCTCCAACTTTTCACTCTGTATCACTTGTCAGTGCCATATTATTTTATCCTGTCTTTTATCCTCGCATAAAATATTCCAGTCAGGCTTATACTGCGATCGGAATATTTTTGATCTGCGGTCCCGTCACATAATCCTCAATGGTAATATCTTTTGTCGTAAACTGATAAAAATCTTTGATTTCCGGGTTTAATGTGAATTTTGGCGCCGGATGCTGCTCTCTCCCGATCAGTTCCTTAATGATCGGGATATGACGGTCATAAATGTGAGCATCCGCAATCACATGTACCAGCTCGCCGACCTGCATATCACACACCTGCGCAAGCATATGCATTAATACCGCATACTGACACACATTCCAGTTATTTGCCGCTAACACATCCTGGGAACGCTGATTCAAAATAGCATTCAATGTCAGCTTTTCATCTCCCTCTTTGTGTGTCACATTAAATGTCATACTGTAGGCACACGGATATAAATTCATTTCATGAAGATCCTGGTGCACATAAATATTCGTCATAATGCGGCGGCTGAATGGATTATGTTTCAAATCATAAATCACACGATCCACCTGATCCATCATGCCTTCTTTATACTGATGTTTTACCCCTAACTGGTATCCATATGCTTTTCCAATGGAACCATCTTCGTCTGCCCATTCATCCCATACGGTACTGTTTAAATCATGGATGTTATTTGATTTTCTCTGCCAGATCCAAAGCATCTCTTCCGTACATGTTTTGATGGCAGTTTTTCTTAATGTAATTGCCGGAAACTCTTTTGAGAGATCATAACGGTTGACCACACCGAATTTTTTGATCGTGTAGGCACTCGTTCCATCTTCCCAGTGTGGGCGGACTTTCTCGCCCTCCGTGCTTGTCCCGTTCTCTAAAATATCTTTACACATATTTACAAAAATTTTGTCCGCAAGACTCATCTTTTTCTATCCCCATCTTTCTATCATTTTGCACATTTGAAAATCTCATTCTTTCGTACCTTTGCAGTAAAATGCCCATGTACGATCCGAACAGTACTATTCTATCCAATTTTCGTATAAAGTGCAAGAAATAACATCCCGACTGTTATTCGAATATTTTATGACTGCGATATATTTTTGTCATAAAGTTCATTTCTGTTTCTACCAAATTTCATTGATTTTTCCAGTAAAATGCAGTATAGTGAAGAAAGTTTAAGAAGTTAGGAGATTGATTATGAGTCAGGCAAAAGTAGACCGTTATAAAGAAGAAAAAAAGAATCGTAAGAAAATTATGGCAAAGGAAAAGAGAATGCGTATCGCCGGTTATGTCGCTGGCTGTCTTGTCGCTGCCGGTATCATCGGCTGGGCCGGTTACTCCGGATACAGTGCTTATGAGGCAAACAAGCCTATGGAAACCATTTATGCAAACCTTGATTCCGTTACAGACTATATGAGTTCTTTAAATGCGGAATAAAAATTACTGGAACGAGATACGAGTGAACAGTAACGATTAAAATAAATCAATAAAACAGATTAAAAATGGACCATTGACTTTACCAGATCAAAGTGCTATTTTGTTATTCAAACAGAGAACAAAATGCAACGAACAGAACAAGGTTATCTGAGAAACCTGTATCACAGAGAGCTGCCGGCTGGTGTAAGGCAGTATACAGCTTCAGGAACTATCCTCTGCGAGCAGTGCACTGAATTTTCATAGTAAGTGTCACCGGTATTCTACCGTTATTTAGAAGCTTATTGTTGTAAGCATCTGCCCACAAAGATAAGACAGAGAGGTCGTATTTTACGGCAAACAAAGTGGTAACGCGGAAGCTTAAGCCTTCGTCTTTGAGATATGAATATATCCGGAGATGAAGGCTTTTTTTCATGCCAGCAGACTGTGCGCAGGACGTGAATCCCATTGTTTCCACTTTGCACAATGTATTTTGTTCCCAGAAAAAATACATTTTCAGAAAGGAGCCGCCTTAAGGCGGAAAAAAGTTATGAATGGTTTAGTTATTGTTTTAATCGGTATCGTTGCACTTGGTGCAGGCTACCTCTTCTACGGACGCTGGCTTGCAAAGAAATGGGGAATCGACCCAAATGCCAAAACCCCCGCTTACACACATGAGGATGGCGAAGATTATGTTCCCTCCTCCAAATTTACCGTATTCTCACATCAGTTTTCTTCCATCGCAGGTGCAGGTCCTGTCACAGGTCCGATCCTTGCATCTGTTTTTGGATGGGTTCCGGTATTGCTCTGGCTCATCATCGGCGGACTTTTCTTCGGTGCTGTACAGGACTTCGGTGCTTTATATGCATCCGTAAAAAATGAAGGTAAATCCATGGGTATGATCATTGAGAAGTACATCGGTAAAACAGGCCGGAAACTTTTCATGTTATTCTGCTGGTTATTTACTTTATTAGTAATCGCAGCATTTACAGATATGGTTGCCGGAACATTTGTCGGAACCGGAGTTGAAGGTATGACAGATGCAACCTCTTACGCCAATTCTGCCGCCGCTTCGATTTCCATGTTATTTATCGTTGTCGCTGTTATCTTCGGTGTGATCCAGAAACACCTTGGAAGCAGGATGAACGAAGTGATAAAAGCAATCGTTGCAATTGTACTTTTAGTCGTTATGTTCATCATCGGTATGAAATTCCCAATCTGCACGACCAAAACTGCATGGATCTACATCGTAATGGCTTACCTGTTCTTAGCATCTGTTATGCCAATGTGGCTTTTAATGCAGCCTAGAGATTACATGACAACATTCATGTTACTCGGTATGATCATCGGTGCCGTTGTCGGTGTCATTGTTGCACATCCTTCCATGCAGTTAAATGCATTCAGCGGATTCAATGTAGGTGGAAGCAGTTTATTCCCTACTTTATTCGTAACGATCGCCTGCGGTGCTGTTTCCGGTTTCCACAGTCTGGTATCTTCCGGAACATCCTCTAAGACGATCAGCAGCGAAAAAGATATGCCTATGGTCGGTTATGGTGCCATGGTCGTAGAATCCTTACTCGGTATCGTCTCCTTAGTTGTTGTCGGCGCAGTCGCCGTAAACGGAACAAAACCGGATGGAACTCCATTCTCCATCTTCTCCTCCGGTGTCGCAGGATTCCTTGAAAAACTCGGTGTCCCTGTTACCGTTGCAACTGTATTTATGACCATGTGTGTATCTGCACTTGCACTGACATCCCTTGACTCTGTTGCAAGAATCGGACGTATGTCTTTCCAGGAATTGTTCTACGGAGATTCCACCGATCCTGCAGATATGACACCGGTACAGCGTGTACTGACAAATAAATATTTTGCAACTGTGATCACACTGTTTTTCGGATATTTGCTGACACTCGGCGGATACAGCAACGTTTGGCCGCTGTTTGGCTCTGCAAACCAGCTGCTTGCAGCACTTGTATTGATCGCCTTAGCGGTTTTCTTAAAAACAACCGGTCGTACCGGATGGACACTTTACATTCCAATGTTTGTTATGCTGGCAGTTACGTTCACTGCTCTGATTCAGAAAACAATTGCCCTTGTCAGCAACTTCATGAGCGGTAATGCAACACTTCTTGTAGACGGACTTCAATTTGTTGTTGCCGTACTTCTTATGGTACTTGGTGTTATGGTTGCATTCAGTTGTCTGAAAAAGCTCTTCGGCAGGAAAGCTGCGGCTTAACCGGAGTTTAATTGACGTAGTGTCGCAGATTCTGTGGTGCTTTCTTAGGGTGTGAAGGGCAGATATAAGCGTCCTCTCACAAGTCGTGATTTTATAGGTTTATGAAAAGAAAAACGGTACAGACGAAA